>Ga0163200_1000015_pt1 | contig 84423 bp, 73 predicted proteins | sample PL_2010_200m_FD_113535 | JGI IMG/M metagenome (GOLD analysis project Ga0163200, IMG submission 113535) | Freshwater microbial communities from Powell Lake, British Columbia, Canada to study Microbial Dark Matter (Phase II) - PL_2010_200m | ecosystem: Environmental > Aquatic > Freshwater > Lake ... | reverse complement strand
GTTTAAGTTTGGGTTGATCTTTCTGGCACATACACTGCTGAACCCCTTGTCAATTAACGATCTTGAAAATTGTATTAAAATTTTGTCATGTACTTAGGAAAAATGCTTATTTTAAGAATCCAGTAGCTTATTAATGCCCACATTATGAAGTATTCCCTAATTTCTCTGACGCGTTGCCATCGTTTAGCCTGTTGGTAGAGGTCTTTAAAGTCGGCTTTCTCCTTTTCGTTGCGCTCACGTTGTTCACGGATGATGCGTTCTTTTTCTTTTCGTATCCTATCCAATTCTTGCTGATATTTTCACGAGCAACCCTAATTTTCAAACCTTCTCCTTCAGAACGCACCATCCCCCGATCAACATACCAGTCTTTTTTATATTCAAGAAGCTGCTTTTGAGATTTAATAACCAATACATCAGGATTGGTTAGCTTTTTGGGTACCGTTAATGGGAGTGATTTGTCCGCTTTTATCAAATCAATCGCAGACTTCATATGAAATATTCGTGCCCTTAGATCATTGATATTCTTTTCATCGGGGTACAGGCTGATCTTATTATCGCCCTCATAATCCAACGGCAGTTCCGCTATCTCAACAGCTTTGCCAAATCGTAGTTTTGACCAGTGTCCGTTAGGTGGCACGGGTACATTCATTGCGAAGCAAATTTTCCGAAGATGTGGGTAAGAGATGTTGAGCCGTTTGGATATGGCGGTCAGTGACTCCTTCCATACCAGATCGTAAAGCTCTTGGCGGGTGATTATGTTTTTATCCATTGGATTTTGCATTTAGCCCGAAATACTCCCCTGTATTTCAGGCATCAAAAAAACGTACAGTTATTTACCTGCTCTGACAATAAGGCTAAATGGCTGGACTCTTGCTTTCCGTCATTTTTTGCCGTATATTTCGAACCTATTTCAGGGTGTTGCCATTGACGATGTAACCATACAGTGAATGAAAAAGTTTTACATGTTATTGGTAGCGCTGTTTCTGGTAAACGGCGCAAGCGGACAGGGCTCAATCCCTGCATCATCAATTGATGCTTCTGCACAAAGCAAACATCCAACATTCAATCTGCAACATCGAACGCCCCATCAACTCTCATTAATCCAGATATATGACAGCATCTATTATTGGCGGTGGGATACGATCAGCATTGGATGGAAGATTGAATCTAAATACAGTGACATCGTTTATGATGCCAACAATAATCTGATAAGTGAGGTAGGACAAAACTGGGACGGCAGCACATGGGAGAATTCCGAGCATCACACCTATACTTACGATGTCAACAATAACCAGACAAGTTATCTAAAACAAATCTGGAACGGCAGTACCTGGGAGAATTCCTCGCTGACCACCTATACTTACGATGCTGACAATAATTGGACAGGATACATTGTACAAAACTGGAACACGACCACCTGGGAGAATTCCGAGCGATACACCTATACTTATGATGTCAACAATAACCGGACAAGTAATTTAAGACAAACTTGGAACGGAACCGCCTGGGAAAATTCCTCGCTCATTACCATAACCTACGGGGCCAACAATAATTGGACAAGTTATTTAAGACAAACCTGGAACGGGGCCACCTGGGTCAATTCTTGGCTATACACTGGTACCTACGATGCCAACTATAATCTGACAATTGAATTGCAGAGAAAATGGGAAGACGGCACATGGAAGAATTTCGCTCAATACATCCATACCTATGATGCCAACAATAATCGGACAAGTGTATTAGGCCAAATATGGAACGGTAGCGACTGGGAGAATTCCGATCGTATCATCCAAAACTACAGTGCCAACAATAATTGGACAAGTAGATTATGGCAATACTGGAACGGCAGCACATGGGTGAATTCTTATCAAGAGACCTATACCTACGATGCCAACAATAATCTGACAAGTGTATTAGGCCAAATCTGGGACGACGCCACCTGGGTAAATTACAATCAAGAATCCTATACGTACGATGACAACAATTTCAGAATAAGTTATGTATACAGAAAGTGGAATAATGCCGGCACTATAATAAAAGAGGGCGACAGCACCCATTATTATTTTCATTCAGTTCTTGGAATAGATAACTTGAAGACGGAGGGGAGAGGTATTATAGTTTATCCCAATCCATCTTCGGATAAAATCACAATCGAATCCACCGCCAATGGGCACCTTTTTATCCACAGCATCAGCGGTCGGCAACTCCTGAAACAGGAAATCACCGTACCTACAACCACAATCGATGTCAGCGTCCTGCCAAGTGGTGTTTATGTTGTGAAGGTTGTTGGGGATAAAGGGGTGCAGGTAGGAAAGTTCATTAAACAGTAATGTGGAGTAAGGAACAGAGTAAGGGAAAATACCTTTGTATCAACGCATTCAGTAACGTAATATTAACCATTCATTTCGGGCATTCTGACATCCATCAGAACCAAATCAATGTCAGGGTTATTGCGGCAAATTTCAACAGCTTTAGTTCCATTGCATGCTTTGTATATTTCTTTGCAGTACTTTTTAACTACCACTGAAAGGAACGATTCCGATGTCTCGTCATCTTCGACAATTAATATTTTCAGGTTCTTAGCTTTATCATCAGCTACGATTCCAGAAGAAACATCTTTAATAACGATTTCAGACTCCGTTTCAGCATTGTATGGAATGGTGAAATAAAATATTGAACCTTTTCCAAGCTCGGTTTCTACCCAAATATTTCCGCCCAGCATGTCCACATAAGCTTTCGAAATTGATAATCCCAATCCCGCACCTTCATATTTTCGGGTATGTGATTCACTGCCCTGCCTGAACCGCTTAAAAATGATTTCTTTCTTTTCATCAGCAATGCCATCACCAGTATCTTTCACAAAAAATTCAAGGTACTTGCCCTTTTTCTCAATTCCAAATTCAATGGAACCTGCATGGGTAAATTTAATGGCATTATTGACAAGGCTGGTAAGAATGGAATAGAGTTTCTCGCGGTCTGTTTTAATGATGGATTCTTTTGATGACAAGGCGGTTTTAACTAAAAACTGGATTCCTTTGAGTTCTGCTTCGGATTTGAAGGAGTTATAAACATTTTTTATTTGCTCGTTCACATTCGTTTCTGAAATTGAAACTTTCATTGCTCCTGCCTCTATTTTTGAAATATTCACAATATCGGTGATAATATTAAGCATTCGGGTGCTACTCATTGCAATAAGTTCGATATATTCTTTTTGCTCTTCACTCGTTAAATGAGGCTCTTTCAGTAATTCAGAAAATCCCATAATACCATTCATAGGTGTTCTGATTTCGTGGCTTATATTGGCAAGAAAAGCTGATTTCAGGCGATCGCTTTCTTCGGCTTTTTCTTTGGCAATGATTAATGCTGCCGCCCGCTTTTCTTTCTCTTCGTTTTGAAAGAGAAGCTCCTTGTTGGCAATGATTAACTCTTCTGTCTGTTTGCGTTCGGTAATATCTCGCTGTATCCCAATAAAACCAATTATCGCATTTTTTTCATTGAGGACAGGACTTGATGTACTTTCAACCAATACAAGCTCTCCGTTTTTTCTTTTGTTCAGTATTTCACCTTTTACTTCAGCTTTATTTAACAGCGTTTTCCAAAAATTTTCGTAGACTTCTTTATCAAGTAACCCGCTCTTGATGATTCGGGGCGTTACTTTGCCAACGATTTCATCAGCAGTGTATCCAAAAAGTGCAGTAAATCCAGAATTAATGTAGGTGATAATGCCTTCGATGTCCGTGAGAAAAATTGCGTCACTGGTGGTGTCTACGGCTTTGGATAATTTTAATATCATCTCCTCATCTGACCTGACTTCTATGGGGATTTTCTCGTAGGATGATTGCAACGAATCGTATTTCTGTTTCAATTCTTGCAATTCTCTAACCAGTTCTTCTTTGGTTTTATCTCGGTCTTTCATAATATTTTCATTTTCAAATTGTAAAGATATAGTTAAAATACCGCTCATCCGTATAACAAAATACAAATTGTTTTGGAACGCGGGGAGAACTTAGAAATAGAACTCAAATCAAGCCCTTATTGACCCCTACGGTTCAATTGGTTGCAATGACGTGGATGTTGTTGCCCCGTGTTCATAATCCATCCTCATAATTGCTACAACCGGGCCTAAAACGTGCGTTTACTTAAAAGAAAAACCCCACCAGCAGGTGGGGCTTTTTCTCAAACAAACACCTATGAAAAACACGGACACGGTATTTTACCAGGAAGCGGATGCGGGATTGAAGGCAATTGCGCCTTCGTAGAAAGCCATGGGGGCAGATTGTTAAATGAATGTATTTATTGAATATTGGGAGCTTGCTTGCTATCCCAATCCCATTTCCACAAGTATAACAATTGAATCCTCCATCCAGGGCCACCTATCCATCATCAATCTCAGCGGTCAGCAACACCTGCAACAGGAAATAACCGAACCAGACACCACCATTTTCTGCTGGTAACCCTCTTTTTTGTACTTTCGTCAGGAATATCGGAATTTTCATGCGTCATTCGTCATTCCAATCATTCGTAAATTAAAAATATGCCTATCGTCGCCATCGTCGGTCGTCCCAATGTCGGGAAATCCACCCTCTTTAACCGCCTGGTCGGGCGACGGGAGGCCATCGTAGATTCTACCAGCGGGGTGACCCGCGACCGTCACTACGGAACCTCTGAGTGGAATGGGGTGGAATTTTCGGTGATCGACACCGGCGGGTATGTGGATCAGTCGGGAGACCTGTTTGAGGAGGAGATTAAAAAGCAGGTTCGGCTGGCCGTTGAGGAGGCGGATTGCATCCTGTTTATGGTGGATGTGCGGGAGGGACTTACGGGCATGGACGAAGATGTGGCCACGGTGCTGAGACGATCCAAAAAACCGGTCTTCGTGGTGGTCAATAAGGTAGACACCTACAAACAGGTGCATGAGGTAACAGAATTTTACAGGCTGGGACTGGGCGACCTCTTCAGCATCTCGGCTGTCAGCGGCAGCGGTACCGGGGAGCTGTTGGATGCGGTGGTGGGGGCCATCGGAAGGGGGCATACGCCGGCCATATCGGACGGTGATCCGCCGGCCATTGGATCTGTAGAGACGAGGCATGCCTCGTCTCTACAGGAATCCCCGGATATCCCCCGCATCGCCATCGTGGGGCGGCCCAATGCCGGGAAATCATCACTGGTGAACCTGTTGCTGGGGAACCACCGGGCCATTGTCACCCCTGTGCCCGGCACCACCCGTGATTCAACCCATACTCCCTACCATGGATACGGGCTGGATTGCCTGCTGATCGATACCGCGGGGATCAGGAAGAAAGGGAAGGTCACAGAGGATGTTGAGTTTTATTCGGTGATGCGGGCCATCCGCTCCATCGAACACAGCGATGTGTGCATTCTGATGGTGGATGCCGAACGGGGATTCGAAGGCCAGGATCTGAACATCTTTTCCCTGATCCAGAAAAATCACAAAGGGGTGGTTATCGTGGTAAACAAGTGGGATCTGATCGGGAAGGAGACCAATACGCACAAGGAGTTTGAAGCGATGATCAGGGATCGGATCGCCCCCTTCCGGGATGTCCCGATTCTCTTTACCTCGGTAACCCGGAAACAACGGATCCTGAAAGCCCTGGAAATGGCCATCGAAGTCTGTCACCGCCGGACGAAAAAGATTCCGACCCGGGAGCTGAACGACACGATGCTTCCAATTGTGGAACAATATCCTCCTCCCAAGCTGAAAGATAAGCTCATCCGGATCAAATACGTCACGCAGCTGCAGAAGTCGTACCCGATTTTTATCTTTTTTTGTAACCATCCCCAATACGTTAAAGAGCCGTATCAGCGTTTTCTTGAAAACAAACTCCGGGAGAGATTCTCTTTCACCGGCGTGCCGATAGAGATCTTCTTCAGGCAAAAATAGTGCATGGAAGAGAGTAAACGGATTGATAAATGGTTGTGGGAAGTCCGGGTATTCAAGACCCGGAACCAGGCCACTATTGCCTGCCGGTCGGGTAAGGTACGGATGGACGGGACTCCCGTAAAGCCCTCCCGGGAGCTGCATCCGGGCAATCTGATCACCCTGCACCAGCCACCCATGACCCGGACATTCCGGGTGGTGGATTTTCCATCCGCCAGGGTAGGGGCCAAACTGGTACCCGGCTTCATGGAGGAGCTGACTCCGGAAGAGGAGTTCCGGAAACTGAAGCTGATCAACGGATTGAATTTTGAGTACCGCATCCGGGGAGCGGGCCGTCCGACCAAACGGCAGCGCCGGGATATCGACCTGCTCAAGAAACGGTGGAAAGAGTAACAGGACATGAATGTAGCCATATGAGAAAACGGATCCGTACGGAATCGCTGACCGAGCTTGTCTTTGAGTACCGGAACAAAGCGTATGGGTCTTATGAGCTGCAGAAAAAGTATCTGAAAACGCTCTTTATCTCTGCCGTTACCGGGATCTTCATCTTTCTGCTGATCGTACTGATCCCTTTTCTGTTCTACCTGATCAGGGAGGCGCGGATGGGCCTTGATATGGAGTATATCTATGAAGTAGAGTACATCCCCTTTGCCCCTCCCGAGGATCTGACGCTCCTGGAACTAGCCAGAGCCCATTCCATTCCACCGGAGGAAAAAGTGCTTGTACCTGTGGTCACCGATACCATCCTTCCGGAGGAGGAACAGACCGGGGAAAGGGAAATAGAGAAAGAAAGCGAAAAAGAAGAACCGGAAAAATCCGACTCGACTTCTTACGGAACCCGGGGAAATGAGACCGGCCGGCAGATGAATACCGATACCGTGATCGCCACCACCATCGATGTCTACCCGCGGTATCCTGGTGGGGAAGAGGCCAGGATCTATTACCTGCGGCGTCATGTCTCTTACCCAAAAGAAGCTGTAGACAACGGAATCCAGGGGGTTGTTACCGTTGTGTTCGTCATTGAAGCCGATGGCCTGGTGACCAATGTCAAGATCCTCCATGGCATCGGGGGAGGGTGTGATGAAGAGGCGGTGCGGGTAACCCGGGAGATGCCCAGATGGACTGCAGGGAAACGAAGCGGCAGGCCCGTCCGGGTAATGGTAAAAATGCCGATCATATTCCGGTTGCCAAAACAGTAGGGGCGGCCATCATTTATTTTTTACCGGGATCCGTTGTCGATGGTTTGGCGGCGGGCTTTCCATGTGCACAGCAGGCACCGGAGGTCTTTGCTTTGGGGCACTCCTTTGCCCTGGCACAATCAGCCTTGGATTTGGTCGTCTGTTCTGTTTTTGTCACCTCTTCCTTCTTGACAGGTTTTTGAGGCTCCTGTGCAAAGGTCAGGCTGGCGAATAGAAATAATGCGGAGATTAATACAGCTGCTTTTTTCATGGTTATCTTGTTTATGAATTTAACTTAGAATCAGTTTAGATAACGCAAATATATGAATAAAATTACATACGAGGACAGGAAAGTAGTTAAAAAAAAGTTAAATCTGTCATTCCTTTCCAAAGATCGCCTCTTTGATCAGAGCCCGTAGTTCCGCTTTTTGAAAAGGCTTGGCTATATAGTGCGTACAGCCCTCAGCCAGCAGCCGCTCCCGGTCGCCGATCATGGTATATCCGGTTACTGCAATGATGGGGACCTTCTCGTAGCCGGAGATCGCTTTGATTTTTTTGGTTGCTTCAATGCCATCCATTCCCGAGCCCAGATTGATATCCATCAGGATGGCATCATAGGTTTTTTCGGAGGCCATTTTTACCGCGGTTTGCCCTTCAAATGCATGCTCCATATGATAGGTGGGCTTCAGGAAGAGTTCAATCAGGTTCTTATTGATCAGGTTATCTTCGACCAGAAGTACCAGGGGAATATCCCGCTTTTTCTTTTCCGGTTTCAGGTGAAGAACCCGTTCGGGTTCTTCCGGTTTACTGGTTGCAGGTTGTTGCGGATGGGAAGCCGGCAACCAGATGGTGAAACTGCTTCCAGTTCCGGGTGTGCTTTTCATGGTGATCTTCCCCTTCAGCAGTTCAACGATTCTCCGGCTGATGGTCAGCCCCAGTCCTGTTCCCTGGAATTTCCGGTTGTATCCCTCACTCGCCTGGCGGAATTCGTGGAAGATGATGTCAAAAAACTCCTGTTCAATCCCGATTCCGGTATCTTCTATTTCAATGGTCTGCCACAGGGTATTATCCAGGTTCACGGTGCTGGCACGAATGGTCACCCCCCCCTGCCGGGTGAACTTCACGGCATTATCAAGGATCTGCCTGAAAAGCTGCCGGAAGAGCGGTTGGTCTGTAAAGCCGACCAGCTCTTCCGGGAAATCGGTCTGAAGGAAGATCTTTTTCTCCTCTGCTTGTTCTCCGAAAGACTTGCAGATGTCTTTCATCACTGCCACCAGGTTAATGTGCTTGAATACCATGGTAACTTTACCGGCCTGAAGTTGAGACAGGGTGATGATGGAATTGAGCGTCGACATCAGCCTTCGTCCGGAGATATGAATGTTTTCAACCATGGGAAGGTATTCGGTATTCCTCAGGTCATCCTGCAGCAGTTCCGAAAAACCCAGAATCCCGTTCAGTGGGGTTCGTAACTCATGACTGATGTTGGAAAGAATGGACGATTTCAGCCGGTCCGATTCCTCTGCTTTCTCTTTTGCCAGGATTAGTTGCTGTTCATAATTTTTCCGTCCTGTGATATCCTGTGCCATCATAAAGAGGAACTTTTCCGAGAACAACGTGATTATTTTTCCGCGGACCTGGATCAGGATATCGTTGCCCTCTTTGCTTTTCCAGGTGGCTTCAATATTGTGAAAATCCTGAATTTCCCGGTCCCGGGTTTGCTGTTCATCGATGATGTCCTGCAGGATAATATCCTGTATGAACCGACGTCCCGACATGGCCAGGATCTCCTCCCGGGAGAGTTCAAGCAGGTTGCAGGCTGCCTGGTTAGCATCTACAACAGCGAGATCCGATAACCGGATCAGGAGTATGGCGTCATGTACAGTTTCGAACACCGCGTGGTATTTGATCTCACTGCGCCGGATGGTCTCCCGTGTCTTTTCCATCCGTCTGGAGATGCGAACAAGAAGCTCATCAAAATCAACGGGTTTGGTAATGTAGTCGTCGGCTCCCAGGGTCATCCCGTACAGAATGTCTTCCCGCTCGGCCTTAGCTGTCAGAAAGATAAAGGGGATCAGGGAAGTGGAAACCTCACTTTTGAGTTTCTCAAAAGCTTCGTATCCATTCAGCTTGGGCATGAAGATGTCGCAAAGAATCAGATCAGGCAGCTCTTTTGTTGCCAGGTCCACACCCTCTTTCCCGTTTTCTGCCTGGAAAACCTCCATCCCCTCCTCCTCCAGAAAATCTGACAGGCTCTCCAGCAGGATTGGATCGTCTTCAATAATTAGAATTTTGCTCATAAGCAGTGGTTTTAGTGATCTCTGCAGGGATCTGCACTTCGAAGGTGGTCCCCAGGTTGATGGTACTGGTCACCCGGATCGATCCTTTCAACAGATCGACGCATCGTTTGACGATCGACAATCCCAGTCCCGTACCCGGATAGGGATCGCTGTTGGTAGCCCGGTGAAAGGGCTGAAACAGTTGTTCCAGATCGCGCTCCGGGATTCCAATCCCCTGATCGCTTACAACCATTTCGATGTGGTTATTGGTTCGTGTAACGGTCACCCGGACCGGTTTTTCTTCAGGGTTGAATTTACCGGCATTGGAGAGCAGATGAGAGAGAATTTGCCGGAGAAGTTCTTTATCGCTGAATATGTTGTCATCATCCGGTTCCATGTTCAATTCAAGGTGAACCGGCAATTCGGAACTCTTTCTGAGATCTTCGATCACATCATTAACAAAATCGTTGATCTTAATGGGCTCCGGCCGAACCAGAAGCAACCCACTCTGATCCCTGGAGAGGAGAGTCACCTCTTCAAGGAGCATCACCATATTCTGGATCGCCTCCTGCACCCGCCGGAGGACTTTTTCCTTTTTTTCCGGAGGCCACTTTTCCTGATATCTGCTCAGCAGTTGAATGTTGCTGGAAATGGCTGCCAGCGGCGTTCTGAATTCATGCGAGACCAGCGAAATAAATCGTGATTTCAGCTCATTCAGCTCCTGTTGCTTGGTGAGCATCCTGGTGATCTCCAGCTCTGCCTCTTTCCGGATGGTGATATTCCTGATGGATGCCAGGAAATCTCCGGTACCGGTAGCCGAAACCATCGCCTCGTAAGAGCGTTCAGTCCCATCGGGCATATGGAGTGTATATTCGAAACTCTGGCTCTTCCGGAACCAGATCACATCCTGGATGGCCTGCTGATATCCTGAGATGATATGGGAGGGCAGGATCTCTGTAAGCTTCTTTCCCAGGAATTTCTCCGGCGGAAGAAAGAGTTCTGTCCGGTCAGGAGCATGATAATCCGTTATGCTCCCTTCAGCACTGATCCGAAACAACAGATCCGGAATCGAGTTGAGCAGAGCCCTCGATTTGGCCTCGGAATAAGCCACTGCCTTCAGCGCCTCGCTCTTCTCATGCATGACGGCATTGAGCTCTTTTCGCTGGGCAAAGAATCGCTGCAGAAGGACCCCGATCTTGCCGATTTCATCGTGTCGCCGGGAAAGATCCTGAACAGGTTCAGCATCATCGAGGGAAAGGGAATGGGCAATCAGGTTCAGGGGTTTGATGATCCAGTAATGAATCGCTACCCCAAACAGGCCGATCAGCAGAATAAACCTGGCAATAGATAAAAATGTCCACCACGGGATTGGCAACCATGCAATAACCTCACTCCTGACCAGGAACAGGTTTGGGATAATGGTGATTGCAAAAGCTGCTAGGAAGACAATCAGAAATTTAAACTGAATCTTCATGGTTTTTTCAGCCTGAAAGTACAATTCAAAAGTACTGAAAATGAGGGCGTTTTCCTACGAAAACCAGACTTATTTCGTAACTGTCGAAAGAATCCGTATATTTATATCCGTTTTTAATGTAAGTGTGATGAACGAGATCAAACCCTGGGGGAAAATCGGGGCGTTTCTGGTGATGGGGATATCCCTTATCATCTGTTCCTGGATACTGGGTCACTACTGGAAGAGGACCCATATACAAAACGAAACAGTAAAAGTAACCGGATTGGCCACAAAGGATTTTGTGTCTGATCTGATTGTCTGGCGGGGAAATTTCTCCAAAAAGGCGCCAACCCTCAAAGAGGCCTACGAGGGACTCAAAATAGATGCTGGCTGAAGCTTCACGGGATGCCCAGACCAGGGCGATGCAGATGGCTGGGAATGCAGGTGGAAAACTTGGAGAACTCCGGAATGCCAGCATGGGGATCTTCCAGATCACCGGGCAGAACTCTTCCGAAGATTACTCCTGGGGAGGGACCTTCAATACCACCTCCAAGAATAAAACCGCGTCGGTGACGGTAAGGCTGGAGTACTACCTCAGATGAAAAGATCCAAATTCCAAGGTCCAAATTCCAAACCTTAATTTCAAAACACCCACTCCTCTTCCTCTTCCTTCTTCCCTCTTCCCTCGTCCTCACTCCCGGTTCCTGGAGTCGATGATGATCGTGACGGGGCCATCATTCACCAGCGAAACCTCCATCATGGCACCAAAGTCTCCTGTCTGTACAGGTTTTCCGAGCATGACTTCCAGATCCCTGACAAACTGATTATAGAGAGGAATAGCGGTTTCGGGTTTTGCAGCACGGATGTAAGAGGGGCGGTTCCCTTTTTTCGTACTTGCATGAAGAGTAAACTGGCTCACCACAAGAAGCTCCCCGCCGACCTCGGAAACCGACCGGTTCATTACCCCCTGATTGTCTGGAAATACCCGCAGCCGAATGATCTTTCCGGTCAGCCATTCGATGTCGTCGGAAGTGTCGGACTCTTCTATCCCCAGAAGAAGAAGCAATCCCGTTCCGATTGAAGCGACAGGAGCCCCGTTGATTGTGACGGAGGCATGGGAGACTCGTTGAAGGACGGTTCGCATAAAGGACCCCTCCCTACCCTCCCCTGCAGGGGAGGGAACAGTAGGGGCAACCGGTCCGGTTGCCCCTACTGGAGATTTTTGGGTCCCACAAATTTAGTAGTTTTGCACAAACGAACCATCATGACAAAGCTAAGTGTCAATATCAACAAGATTGCTACCCTGCGGAACGCCAGGGGAGGAAATCTGCCTGATCTGCTGAACGTGGCTATCGATTGTGAACGGTTTGGGGCCGAAGGGATTACCGTGCATCCCCGGCCGGATGAACGGCATATCCACTACCAGGACGTGACGGAGCTGAAACCCATTCTGACCACCGAATTCAATATTGAGGGATATCCATCCGACGCCTTCATACGATTGGTTACAGGAGTAAAACCCGCCCAGGTAACCCTGGTACCGGATCCGCCCGATGCCCTGACCTCCAATGCCGGCTGGGATACAATCAAGCACAGATCCTTTCTGAAAGAGGTCATCGGTGAGTTCAAAAGGCATGGGATCCGGACCGCCATTTTTATTGAGACGGATCAGAAGATGATCGGGCAGGCTCCCGTTACTGGTACCGACCGGGTGGAGTTGTATACCGAAGCCTATGCGAAACACTATGCCACCGATCGCGATGCCGCCATCCAGCCCTATGTGGATGCAGCAAAACTGGCTGATCAACTGGGATTGGGACTCAATGCCGGTCATGACCTGAACCTGGAGAACCTGCACTTTTTCCACCGGCAGATCCCGGGGCTGCTGGAGGTTTCCATCGGCCACGCGCTGATCTGCGATGCGCTCTATTACGGACTGGAAAATACGATTCAACTGTACCTTAGGCAACTGCGTTGAAAATTCCAACATCCAAAATCCAAGTATCCGATCCTTAACCACCTGGTCTAAACATTACGCTCATGAACAAACGGACTTTGACCTTACTCATCCTGATACTCTTCTCCTTCACCCTGTTGGCCAGCGAAAAAGATTCCCTGAAGCTGGTCCGGAAGGCAAAGAAGATCCATGAACAGGTGCTTACCATCGATTCGCATAACGACACCCCGTTGCGGATGGTCCGTCCGGGATTTGACTGGAATGAACGGCACGATCCGAAGACCGACCGGTCAAGGGTAGACCTGGTCCGGATGGAAGAGGGGGGACTCGATGGAGCTTTCTTTGCTGTATTCTTGAGCCAGGGTCCGCGTACTCCGGAAGGTTACGCAGACGCGAAACGACATGCCCTGGACATCTTAGATACCCTGCGGGATGCCATCGACAGGAATCCTGACAGGGTTGGTCTGGCGTTATCTCCTGCTGATGCATACCGGTTGCAAAAGGAGGGGAAACGGATCGCCTTTATCGGCGTGGAAAACGGTTATCCGATCGGCCTGGATATTGGAATGGTAAAAACTTTATATGACAGAGGGGCCAGGTACATTACCCTGGTCCATACCCGCAATAACGACATCTGCGATTCCTCCACCGATACACTCGGATACGGCGGGCTGAGTGACTTCGGTCGTGAGGTGGTGGCCGAAATGAACCGCCTGGGTATGATGGTTGACGTATCACACGCCTCTGATGACTCTTTTTATGATATCCTGAAGGTCAGCCGCTCCCCGGTACTGGCTTCCCACTCGTGCTCCCGGGCTATCTGTGATAACCCCCGCAATCTGGATGACGACATGTTCCGGGCCCTGGCAGCGAACGGAGGGGTTATCCAGATGTGCATCCTGAGCGACTATGTGAAGGTTCCCGTTCCCAATCCGCCCCGGGATTCTGCCCGGGCTGCGGTGCGGAAAAAATTCAACGATTTTGAGAACCTGTCGGACGAGGAGATGAAACAGGCCCGCAAGGAGTGGTATGCCCTTGAAGATCTGTTCCCGCGTGAACTGGCTACAGTAAGCGATGTAGTGGATCACATTGACCACATCGTGGCGGTAGCAGGGATCGATCATGTAGGGATTGGGACCGATTTTGACGGTGGGGGCGGAGTGACCGGTTGCTATGATGTATCGGAGATGGGGAACATCACCCTGGAGCTGGTCAGAAGGAGCTATTCCAAAGAGGATATCAGCAAGATCTGGGGAGGCAACCTGATGCGTGTGCTGAACGAAACTATCAGGGTTGCACGGGAATTCGCTCAAAAGAGATAATCCGATGAAGATACTTGTCAGCCTGATACCGGTATTGTTGCTGCTGGGGGTGCTGCTCTACCTCGACAGCTTCAGGCTGATCAACCGCTGGGTGCTGATCGTCTGTTTGCTCTGGGGAGGTGTTTCGGCTTCGATCAGCCTGGTGGCAAATACAGTCCTTGCGGAACGCCTGGCCATCTCCTTTGATACCCTCTCCAGGTATGTAGCTCCTTTCACGGAGGAGGTCCTGAAGATGTGCATCCTGCTTTTTTTCATCTTCCGCCATCGCATCGGCTTTGCCATCGATGCAGCCATCTATGGATTTGCAGTGGGATCAGGGTTTGCCTTCACCGAGAACCTGATCTATCTGTCCCAGCTGGGACCCGAACAGGCGAATCTCTGGATCTGGATCGCCCGGGGCTTTGGAACTGCCGTGATGCACGGGGGAGCAACGGCCGCCGCCGGTATTATCCTGGTCAACAGGCTCACCGATTCACGGAGGCTTGGTCAGCCATTGTTCCTGGCAGTCGTGACGACCTACCTCATTCATGCCGTGTACAACGCCTTCCTGATATCCCCGCTCCTTTCAGCCATGGTTATCACCCTCCTCGTACCTGCTTTGCTGATCCTTGTATTCCATACAGGGGAGCAGAATCTTCGGGGATGGCTTGATGTGGGGATGGACGCCGAAGTGGGGCTTCTCCTGATGATCAACCGGGGAAAATTCTCCAACACCCGTGCAGGAGCCTATCTGCTTTCGATCAAAGATCATTACCCTCGTGAAGTGGTGGTGGATATCTACTGTTTCATGGCCCTGTACCTGGAGTTGTCGGTGAAGGCGAAAAGCCTGCTCCTGTTGAAGGAGAATGATCTTCCCTTACCGATGGATCCCCATATTACCGAAAAATTGACCGAGCTGGACCAGGTACGGAAGCAGATCGGTAAATCCGGGTTGCTGGCTCTCCGGCCCATCCTCCGGATGAACCGCCGTGACCTCTGGGCCCTCTCCATCCTTAAACCGGATTGAAATTTTCTTTATCTTTATCCCGTACAGACGCGATTCATCGCGTCTCAAAACCAGATACCATGGAACAATCCGAATCTCCTCCATCGGGCTACTACCGCTCCTCCGCCCCCTTTTATCAGCGGAGCTGGGCCCGGTACAGTTTCTTTTTCCTGGTTGGTGTGGTCGCCGGGATCGTGCTGATGTACCTGGCCGGCAATACGAAATCTTCGCAGTTTCTATCCGATGAAGATGCCAGGGGGACCATCTATAACTCCAGTTCATTTGATAAGATGAAACCGGCGGATGTGATCTATGTTGATAATCCCACCCTGAAAACCGCCATCAATGTAAGGTACTCCACCCAGGTTGTCGAGGCCCGCATGGATCTTTCCACCCTTTTTCCGGTTAAGGTGATGGTGGAGTTCAGCTACAATGACTTCCGGGTACTGAATCTGCAGAATCTCACCGGCAACGACCAGTCTACCACACTTTCGGCCTCCAACTACATCCAGATCGAGAACGTAGGAGACAACAAATACATCATCCAGTGGCTTAACCGGAACAGCCTCCCGCATCAGATCTCATTCAGGTTCTACCAGAACGACATGGTGGTCTATTCCAATGCGATTACGGTCAATAAAGAGTAAAATCAACCCTTCCTATTATGAAACGCAAACACAAGATCCTGATGGCTGTGGCAGCCGTGATCCTGGCCATCATTTTCATTCTCTTCTTCATCAGTCCGGATACGGTGAGTTTTTTTACCGGAGGGGAGTGAGGAAGGATTGCACAGCATTGCACAGTATTGCACAGTATTGCACAGTATTACACAAATGTAATAATGGACCATGAGTGATCTGACTTCAGCCATGATGGAAGGCGACCTGCAAAAAATCCGAGTGGTTCCGAAGGCGGATCTGCACAACCATTGCCTGCTGGGGATGCGGCTTGCGGAGGTCCGTGAGATCTCCGGACTGAACATCCGCCCTTTCCGATATCAGGGGAACGGTGTCCGGGATATCAACGACTGGATCCGCGAGCAGTATGTCCCTGTGTTGAACATCCCCGGCATTTTCCCGAAGCTGGTGGAGGCCAGTTTCAGGCAGGCAGCCGGGGATGGGATCACCCTGCTGGAGATGAGCATCGATGTGGGATTTGGCCATTTGTATGGTATTCCGGCAAGAACGATCGTGGAAACCCTGCAACAGGCGCACCGGGAGGTGGCTCCACAGATCGCTTTTCGTCCCTGCCTGGGATTTCCCCGGAGCAGGCCGGTACACAGGCTGCTTCGTTTTTTCGAGCCCTATCTCGACCTGGATTATTTTACTGCCATTGACCTGTACGATGAGGAACAGAGCCAACCGGTGCAGAACTTCCGGGAGATCTACCGGTTTGCCCGTCAACAGAGGCTCCGGTGTACCGCTCATGCCGGTGAATTCGGATCGGCAGAGGAGGTACGGGAAGCGGTGGAGGTTCTGGAACTGGATGCGGTTCAACACGGCATTGCGGCGGCCTCTTCCCCGGAGGTGATGCAATGGCTGGCCGACCGGGCTGTCCCGCTGAATATCTGTCCCACCAGCAACCTGGTACTCCGGAGAGTCTCATCCTATGCCGCTCACCCGGTTCGCATCCTGTACGATCACGGTGTGAAGGTGACCATCAGCACCGACGACGTCACCCTCTTTGACCAGGGTGTGTCAGAAGAGTTGCTGAATCTGTTTCGGGCGGGAGTGTTCTCGGCGGAGGAACTGGAGGAGATCAGGGCTTACACAATGACATGAATGAACAGGAATGACGACGATCATGAATTCCCCTGTGCCCCTGTGCCTCTGTGCCTCTGTGACCTTGTAACCTTCAACTTCTCCGCCCCCTCCACCACCTTCCTCAGCGTGTCGTGCCATAAGGTCAGATACAGTATCAGGGTCATCAGCCAGATCACGCCGAAGTTGAACCAGAGGGTGTCGATGCAGAGGCCGAAAAGGTTTTTATACGGGGCATAGAAGTGAGCCCGGCCAATCTTCGATCGGGGATCCAGGAAGATGGGATCTTTTTTCCGGATCAGTTTTCCTTTCGCTTCAATCACCTGGTTGACCGAATTCTGATTCAGGGCAAAGTCGGCCAGGTTCTGGTTGTAGTAGTCCTGGCGCATCCGGTACAAAGCCTCTGTTCCGATCTCGCTCACCAGCTTTTCATAGCGGGCGTCCCTTCGGGAGGTAACCGAAGTGAGGCGGGAGGAGAAGTGGCGGCTGAGGGAATCGAGGTATTGAGACGTATGGAGTTTGACTTCATCGGAGAACCGGTGTGGAGTAAGATCCGGTAATCCGGAAAAGGAACCGAATCGGGCTTCCCGGGTCAGGAGGGGAATTTCATGGGTGAGGATGGCAAAATAGTTAGCTGTTTGCTCCGGATCACGGTCCAGTTTGAGGTTTCTCCGGCAGGCATCCAGTTCAGCCTGCAGGGTGGGGATCTCATAGGCCGAGATAAAGGAATAGTAGCTGATTTCTTTCTCGTAAGGATAGAAGATCCGTTCGTACCGGTTGTTTTTGAACTGATGTACGGCAAGGGCTTCATATGACCAGCGGGAGGTCATCAGATCCCCTACAACGGGAACGTATGTGCGTGAGGAGATCGAAGGATTGAGGTTGTCGAAGGGGACGATGGTCCCGCTTAGCAGCAACTGGGGAACCAGGATGAAGGGGATCAGGATGTAGATGGCCACCACCGATTTCATTCCCGACGAAATGTTCAATCCCACCATGTTGGCAAAGCAGGATGTGGCAAAGAGGATCAGGAAAAAGCTCCAGAGCATCCCACGGATTTCCAGGATGAGGTTTCCGACGAGGACGAACGACAGGGCCTGTATAGCCGACAGGGTGAACAGGAGAATGATCTTGGAATTGAGGTAACTCCAGCGGCTGAGATGAAGAAAGCCCTCCCGCTTCAGGATCTTCCGGTCGTGGATGATCTCTTCGGCGCTGACCATCATTCCGAAAAAGAGGGAGACCACGACACTCATAAACAGGTAAGCCACCAGGTTGCTGTTGGTCCCGAAGAGGTAGGATTCGCCCGGGTAATACCGTGTGAGCAGGGCCAGGATAGCCGCAAGAACCGGTGCTTCCAGCAGGTTGATCAGAAGATACTGTTTGTTGGTGATCTTCGAAAGGAGGTTCCGGACGGAGAAGATGCGAAACTGGTTCAGCAAACCGGGGATCTTGAAGAAGCGTGTGGGAAGGGGATGTTCCCGGGTCTGAATCGGTAATCCCGGCTGGATATTCTTCAGGAAATGGTCGTACCACTCCTGCGGGGTGGTCTTCCGGTTTGCGCTCAGCTTACCGTATTCATTGATCACTCTGGCTTCTGTGATCTGCAGGATCTGTTCGGGATTGACATAGCCACAGTTGAAGCATTCACTTTCGGTTGGATTTACATGGCTGCTGAGGGTCTTGAAATAGGTCAGGGCATCGATCGGGTTACCGTAGTAGATCGGAAAACCGCCTTTATCAAGGATCAGCAACTTATCGAAGAGTTTGAAGAGATCGGAGGAGGGCTGGTGAATATTGACCACTACGAGCCTCCCTTTCAGGGTTTGTTCCTTCAGCAGGAGCATCACCATTTCGGAATCCATGGAGGAGAGCCCCGAGGTGGGTTCGTCCACAAAGAGTACCGAGGGTTCCCGGATCAGCTCCAGGGCGATGTTGAGCCGTTTCCGCTGGCCGCCGGAGATGAACTTGTTCAGGGGATCCCCGACTTTCAGATGGCGGATACCGGCCAGGCCGATGTCAGACAGGATTTTCGCAACCGCCCGTAATAGCTTCTGCCGGCTGAAATCATTGAAGCAGAGCCGGGCATTGAACCAGAGATTCTGGAATACGGTAAGCTCTTCCATCAGCAGGTCATCCTGTGGAACGAACCCGATGATTCCCTGGAGCTTATCCCGGTCGGTATTCAGATCGTATCCATTGATCAGGATCTGTCCATCGGTGAGCGGGAGGTTTCCATTGAGCAGGTTTAGCAGGGTGGATTTCCCGACCCCACTGCCTCCCATCACCCCGATCAGTTCGCCGGAGCTGGCGGTGAAGCTGAACGGGTGAATCCCGTTGCTGCTGTTCTTGAACCGGAATTCGATTCCCCTGCAGGTATATTCAATGGCGATGGTCTCCGGGGTATGGAGGAAGCGGGATGCCACATCTGAATAGTAAACCGGACTGATTTTGAGGCTGGTGATGATGGATCCATGGTTGAGGATCACGGCACGGTAAGGAACCAGGTTGTTGCCGTTCAGATTGAGGTCATCTTTCCCTTTGTACCGGCATATAAAAGAGTGAATCAGCGGGAGGTAGAGAATGAGGATCTGTCCGTCGAGGTTTTCCCGGAACATATGTTTCTGGGATTCAGCATGCTTCCCGGCATCGATGATCAGGATCTGATCCCGGTTCAGGTGCGGGCTGTCGGGATCGAGGATAAATGCACAGCTGTTTTGGTAAAGGGTTTCAGGCAGATTAAACGTTTCGCTGATGATCCGGAGAAAGCGCTCCTCGACGCTGGAGATAGAAATTGGATTCGTTTCGTTCCGGCCATGTTCTTCTTCCAGGAACTCAAGGAACTTCAGGAACACGATCACTTTGTCCCGGAACTGAAGCCCTTTATTCACCCGCAGGCAGATCTCTGAAATTTTTCCGGCGGTGTCGGGAGGCTCGCCTCCGTCCGGGGGCTCGTGGAAAAAGAAAAGTTCGTCAAATAGCTTGAGGTATTCGTCCAGCTCCTGCGTGCTCAGATGGGATTTTAAAAAGGAAGAGATGATGGTACGGGTACTTTCCCGGTTTGCTTTTTGTCCTGAAGCAGCCACGATGGCAAAAAGCTGCACCAGAGCCATTAAGATCGGTTCTGACATACCGGAAGGTTTATGTAGACCGTATGGACGAGGCTTGCCTTGTCCATACAGGAATCCGATCAATCAATAAACGAATCCCGAACGCCTTCGATCATATCGTTGATGGCATTAGCTTGTTTGGCGTCCAGTTGTTTACCAGGTTCCTGACTAAAATCCGTGAAAACCGGTTTCAGGTTGAGCATGGCATCGTAGAGGGCTTTCATCGCTATGTCGTGTTTATAGAGATCCAGAACGGACATCAGCTGCTCATAATTGTCGGTCTGGTTGAAAATGATCCCGGAGATCTGGGTGTTGTCAACAGCCACAATGTTCAGCGCGCTGGTCAGAAACAAGCCCTCTACAAACGCTCCGGTAGCGATGTAGACAGCCACCTGGTTGCGGTTATTCTTTGACAGAAAATCATTGGTGGTCAGGAAGATCCCGGATACGAGGTCAACCAGGGAATCTTTGTTGTTGTCGAATCTTTTGATCCGTTCCACCAGATTAGGATGGTAGATCCCGGCGATACCCAGTTCCCCTGCCAGTTTACTGGTACAGCCCAGGAACTGATTGGTGTTGTCCACCTGGTTATAGGTGGCAGCATAGGCCAGATCGGCGCTGTAGATACCCAGGTTGATGGCTTTGTCTTTTTCGGTAATGTATTTTCCGACATTATCCACGGGATTTGTGATGTCGAAGATATACCCGGCTTTGGCCTGTTCCAGCAGGGTGGTCACTTCGAAGGGAGTGGGAAGGCTATAGAGCAGATTCAGCGCTTCGGGGGAGAGCGACATCTCCGAGCTAACGGAATCATTGGCTTGTTTATCTGTGTTTTGGCTGCCAATACCGCATCCTGCCAGGATGAAAAGAGATATAGCAAACACAGTTGCCAGGCTAAGAGCTAGAATACGTTTCGTTTTCATAATCTGGTATAATGAATTTATAGTTCAGTTTCTGCTATGCGAAAGTACAGGATTTTTTCAAAATAGTGAAATTTTTTATCCGGGATGTCAGTGCCTGATCAGCACTTTCATGCTGTCGGGCCGGGCCGCCAGTTTGAATGCTGCTTCGATCTCGTCGAAGGGAAATACTTTGGTGATCATCGGCTCCACATCCACCAGTTTCTGGCTCAACAGGCTGAGAGCCGGTTCAAACACGCCGCAACGGCTTCCGATGATGTTGAACTCATGCAATACGATCTGGTTCAGATCCACTTTGGCCGGGTCGGCCACCGTGGTTTTCAGGATCAGCTTTCCGCGTGGACGAAGGTGTTTCAACGCAACGCCGATGCCATCAGGACTCCCGGTACAGTCCACACAGATCTCTGCCCGCTCGTCCGCATGAAGCTCGCTCAGGTTCTTTGTGATCAATCCCAGCCCCCTGGCGAATTCCACTTTGGAGGAATGGATATCGAAGAGGGTATATTCGCATCCCGATAACCGGAATACCTGTGTAATGAGGAGACCCAGCTTTCCAGCTCCGAAAATGAAGACATTATCAGTGGGATTGATCTTGGTTTGTTCAAAGATCTCAAGGGAGGCAGCCAACGGCTCGGTGAAGACCGCAACAGGCAGTTCCACATTGGCAGGGACAATGTGCAGGTTTTTATCCGGAAGTACCACATACTCGGCAAATGCACCGGTATGCTCGAAAATTCCCATAACGGAGCGGTTTAAGCAGTGGCTTTTCCGGCCGGTCTGGCACAGATAGCAGTGACCGCAGGATATGTTGATCTCGCCGACCACATCCTTACCGAAGAACCGGCTCGTTTCATTGACTACTTCACCCACAAATTCATGCCCGAGGATCCCGCTGAACCCCATGTATCCCTTCAGGATCTCCAGGTCGGTATTGCAGATGGATGAATAGCGGATACGGATCAATGCATCTCCGTGTTTGGGTTCAGGGTCGGGAACCTCTTGCAGGGATAGTTTTCCATCGTATACCAGAGCTCTCATGGGGAATCATATTTTTCACAAAAAAAGCAATTTTTTTTCAGGTTATCACCAATTTTAGAAATAAATTTACATCCTCTTCATCTAGGCAGTTTCAGAATATATGAACCGATTGTACAGGTTTTTCCTCGATTCCCTGATCTTTCTCTCATTGCTGCTGGCGATCAGTGGATGTGACCGGACCTCCCCCTCAAAAGAGATCCCGGTTCCCCTGACAGATGAAACCGGTTTGGTTCTGCCTGACTCCCTGCAGCATGTGAAGCTTCTTCCATACTGGGTCACCACTGCCCAGTTTGCCGGGTACTACATCGGACAGGAGAAAGGGATTTTCAGAAAGTACGGGATTGACCTGGAGGTCATCCCCTTTCTTCCCACCATGTCAACTGACGTGATGATCCGGAATGAGGAGGCGGATTTTTTTCTGTTATGGCTCGTGAATGCCATTCAGCTCCGGGCTTCCGGGCTTCCGATCGTCAACATTGCCCAGCTCTCCTCGCGCTCTTCTTTACTGTTGCTGACCAAAAAAAGCAGCGGGATTGAGACCATCGCCGATATGGATGGCAAGCAGGCAGCGATCTGGAGCGGGTATGAGTTACAGCCGCAGGTTCTCTTCCAAAAGTACCACGTGGATGTCCGGATCATTCCGATCGGCAGCAGCAATAACCTGTTTCTGACCGATGGAGTGGAGATCATTAACGCCAACTGGTTTGACGAATACCATACCATCCTCAATAGCGGGTATAATGAAGAGGAGCTGGAACCTTTCTTTTTTTCTGACTATGGACTGAATTTCCTGGAAGACGGGATCTATTGTCTCCGCTCCACCATTGACCGGGATCCCGGCTTATGCCGGCGGTTTGTTGAGGCTTCACTCGAAAGCTGGAAATACGCATTTGATCACCCGGAGGAGGTCATTCCCCTTGTGCTGGAGAAGCAGCGCGAACAGAATATGCCGGCAAATGTACCGCATCAGCAATGGATGCTCGACCGGTACCGGGATCTCTATTATCCGGATCCTGAAACCGGCATCCCGACGAGCCTCCCTGATTCGTCGTACCAGTCCATTGCAACGATCCTCCTGGAGGCCCGGCTGATTGATAACATCCCTCCTTTCAGAGACTTTTATATTTCCTATCAGTCACTGGGACAGCAACCCGAAATTAAAGGAACCATCTCCCGATGAAAGCGGCCCTGAAAGACAGCAGAGGTTTGGCATTTAAACTGATCCTGTCGGTCTTTTCCGCTATTGCCATGATCTTTGTGATAATTTTCCTCTATAACTACTTTGTAACCCGGCAAACGGTGATCAGGAACCTGGAAGCCATTGCTACCAATCTGACGGAGAGTACGGTGAACAAAGTAGACCGGACCCTCTTCGCCATTTCCAAGATACCGGACAATCTGGCTGTTGTTTTTGAGCACTCCCATTTCACGGAAGCGGAAATGAAGGAGTTGCTCAAACTGATTGTAGAGGTCAATCCGGAGATTTACGGATCAGCCATCGCCTTCGAACCTTACTTTGAAGGCAGGAAGGAGAAATTCTATTCATTTTATGCGTACCGGCAGAACGACAGTGTAGTCCTCACCACCCTGGGGAACGATCGCTACGATTACTACCTGATGGACTGGTACCAGATCCCCCGGGAAAAGAAGGAACCTTACTGGACGGAGCCCTATTTTGATGAAGGGGCGGGGAATATCATCATGTCGACCTATTCTGTCCCGCTCTATTTTAACCGTGGAGGGGAACGGAAGTTCGTCGGAATTATCACGGTCGATATATCACTTGACTGGCTGCGGAAACTGGTCGACTCCATCCATGTATACGAGACAGGTTTTGGATTTCTGATCTCTCAGAACGGAACCATTATCACCCATCCCGTGAAGGAGCTGATCATGAATGCCTCGATCTTCAGCCTGGCAGATGAGTATCATATGCCTGCGTTCCGGGAGCTTGGGAGGAAAATGATCCATCGCGAATCCGGGTTCAGCACCGCCACCTACAAGAATCAATACACCCATAAGGCAAGCTGGATTGCTTATGAACCCGTCCCCGGTAACGGGTGGTCCCTGGCCGTTGTATTTCCTGTGGATGAGTTCATGGCCGATGCCCGCAAGTTAAACCTGGCCATCATCCTGCTGGGCAGCATCGGTCTGGTGGTGATCTTTCTGGTGATCCTGCTGATCTCCCGATCGATTACACGACCTTTGCGGAAGCTGACCCAGGCTGCAGAAAGCTTTGCCGAAGGGGATTTCAATGTAACGCTGCCCGAAATCACTTCGCAGGATGAGATTGGACGGCTGGGAAAGAGTTTCCGGTATATGCAGAAAGCGCTGGCCGAAACCATAGGAAACCTGAAAGAGACCTCCGAGCAGCTCAGGATATCGAATGAAAAGCTGGAAGAATACAGCAAAACCCTGGAGTTGAAGGTGGAGGAGCGGACCGCTGAACTGGTGACCAAGAACACCGAACTTGACAGCGCCATTCAAACCCTGAAAGCGGCGCAGGCCCAGCTGATCCAGTCGGAAAAGATGGCCTCCCTCGGACAACTGACAGCGGGAATAGCTCATGAGATCAAGAACCCGCTGAATTTCGTGAATAACTTTGCCGAACTGTCGACCGACCTGGCCCGGGAGATGAAGGAGGAGTTGAAAAAGGTGAGCGACCGGCTGGAGGAAAAGGATGTGGAATACCTCCTGGAGATCGTCGGAGACCTGAAGAGCAATTCACTGAAGATCCACGACCACGGGAAGCGGGCCGACAGCATCATCCGGGGGATGTTGCTGCATTCGCGCGGGAAGAAGGGAGAGAAACAGCTCACGGATCTCAATGCGCTGCTGGAGGAATATGTCAACCTGGGGTACCACGGCATGCGGGCCAGCGATCCCAATTTCAACATCAAAATCGAATCCTCCTACGATCCCGGGGTAGGGATGATGGAAGTGATTCCACAGGACCTGAGCCGTGTATTCCTGAACATCATCAACAATGCCTGTCAGGCAACGGCCGAGCGAAAAAGAGAGCAAAAGGAGTCCTATTTTCCGGTGCTTTCCGTGACCACTAGACGAGACGGAGATACGGTTGAGATCCGGATCATGGATAATGCCAAAGGGATCCCTCCCGACATCATTGAAAAGATTTTCAATCCTTTCTTTACCACCAAAGCAGCAGGTTCCGGAACCGGACTCGGACTTTCCATCAGCTACGATATCGTGGTACAGGAACACGGAGGAACATTGAAGGTAGAATCCACCCCGGGTGAGTTCACCGAATTCATCATCCGGATACCGGGAGAGAAAAAGGAGTTATGAACCCATGAAACTGAGCAGGTATGGAGCAGTTGACAAACCAGATTAAAATCCTTGTAGTCGATGATGAGGTGGACCTCGAACCACTGGTCAGGCAACGTTTTCGACGTCAGATCCGGGAGGGTGTATACGATTTGCTTTTCGCCCATAACGGACTCGAGGCCCTGACGAAACTCATAGAAAATCCGGAGATCGGGATCATCCTTTCCGATATCAACATGCCGGAGATGGATGGCCTGACCCTTCTTCTGAAACTGAAAGAGCTGAAAAATCCGGCCCTGAAAACGGTCATTGTCTCTGCCTATGGCGATATGGAGAATATCCGTACAGCGATGAACCGGGGGGCGTTCGATTTTCTGACCAAACCGATCAACTTCGAGGACCTGGAGATCACCATCAGCAAAACATTGGAGGAGATCCAGCTGGTCAGGCAATCGATGGAAGAGCACCACCAGTTGCTCAGCATCCGGCACGACCTGGAGACGGCACGGGAGATCCAGCAGGCGATCCTCCCGATGGAGTTCCCTCCCTTTCCACACCGGAAGGATTTCGACATCTTTGCCTCGATGCAGGCAGCCAGGGAGGTTGGAGGTGATTTCTACGACTTTTTCATGATCGACAACGACCATCTCGGATTTGTCATCGGAGATGTGTCGGGCAAAGGGGTGCCGGCCGCCATCTTCATGGCCGTCAGCCGGACCCTGATCCGCGCTACCGGACTGAAAGGCATTCCGGTGGATGAATGCATCGGATACGCCAACCACCTCCTTTGCAACGAAAGCGTTTCCTGCATGTTCGTGACCGTATTTTACGGCATCCTGGATACCCGTACCGGGGAGATCGATTACGTGAACGGAGGGCATAACCCTCCCTATCTGCTCCGGTCAGGTGGCACCCTGGAACAGGTTCCTCTGACAGGCGGGACCATTCTGGGATTCCTGGATCATGAGCAATACAAAGCGGATAAAATAAAACTGGGGCCGGGTGACACCCTTTACCTCTATACTGATGGGGTTACGGAAGCCTTCAATAAAGAAAATGAGGCATTTGGAGAACCCCGGCTCGAATCCCTGCTGAAGGAACACAGGTCGGCATCCATCCAGGAACTGGTGAATATAACCATCAGGGAGGTGCATCAGTTTTCGGAGGGGGTGCCTCAGTCGGATGATATAACGCTGATGGCGATCAGGTATAATGGCGAAGTAGCGAGATAGCGAAATGGCGAAATAGCGAAATTCATTACCCTGCTGGTCAGAGCCTCCTGACGAAGGTTACTTTGTCGTCTCCCATTTTGTAAAAGTCACGGATCAGCCCTGCTTCCGTGTACCCCATTTGCAGGTAAAAATGGCGTGTTGGCGCATATTTTTCCAGGGAAGAAGTTTCCGCGATGACGTTCAGCCCACCCGATTTCGTAATCTGCCGGTGGGTCTCCTCCAGCAGGAGCTTCCCGATACCCTGCCCGCGAAAATCGTTGTGAGTCGCAATCCAGTAGAGGTCAAAGCTGTGTTCGGAGCCGGCGATCAGGCCGTAACAGCTGTAGGCCACCGGCCGGCCGTCGATTTCGGCAAAAATGAACCGGTAGGAGCTCTGCTCTCCCCCGATCACCTTCTCCTCGACCAGTTCCACGGCTACCTCTTCCTCGATCGCATAAAAGAAACCGGTGGAGCTGACGATCTCCCTGACCACCTCTGCATCCTCCGGGAGAACGCTGGTTCGGAATTGAATAGTATTCATTGAAGTTGAAGTTGTTAATTACCTTCCCGCATCTTTCAGGATCCTCCGGATGGCCTCTGTGAATGAATATCCCGCCTGCCGGAGGGCTGCTGCAAATCCACCCGATGCAGACAGACAGGGATTTGCATTGATATCGATGATCAGGGGTTCCCCATTCCGATTTACCCTGAAGTCGACCCGGGCATACCCCTTCAGACCGAATCCTTGCCAGCAGGCTACGCACAGATCGGTCAACATGCCGTACAGGGCCTTATCCTCTTCGTGAACCCTGAAAGTACGGGTGGTATGAGTATATTCGAATGAGTATTCCTCCCATTTGGAGCGATATCCCAGAATTCTAGGTTTCCCTGCCGGAAAGTCCATGAACTCCATTTCGGCCAGGGGCAACACCTCAGGCCCCTGCAGTCCTGCCAGAACGGAGATGTTAAATTCACGCCCTTCCACAAACTCTTCGATAAAATAGTGTTCAGCGCTTTTTCTTGCGGCGGCCTGTTTCATTGTGTTGTTGCTTCCCTTAAACACGCTGGACTCATCCAGGTCAAGAGACCCCTCCTCCCACACAGGTTTCAGAATGTACTGACCGGCGGGGTTGAGCTTCCCGGTCTCCCCGGTGCCAAACCATTCCGGAGTAGGCAGCCCGAGTCGTCGGAGCTCCTGTTTCGACAGCACCTTATTGGAAGCCAGAAAAAGCGGAATTACAGGGGATCCTGAATAGGGAATCTGCAGTGAACTGAAGAGGGAAGGGGCCATGTAGGCGAACTCCCCTCTGTTGTCGAGCGACTCTACCAGGTTAAAGATGATATCGGGCTTTTCCTTCAGGATCTGCCTCATGGCCTTTCCCAGATCCAGATCCATCTCCATCCGGGCGGTAGACAACCCCAATTCCATGCAGGCTGTTTCGACCGTGGCAGCCTGTTCCAGTACATCCAGCTCATCTTCCCTGGGATTGGCTGAAAGTTTGTTGGTCACGATCAGGATATTCCGCTTCATGGCATAGGTTGATTGATCCGATCGAGCGCCGACTGCATGATCTCCCCGATGAGTTGTTTAAACGTATAGCCATTCCGGTAGGCCAGAATGGGGAGATCGGAGTGAACGGGATCCAGTCCGGCCAGCGGATTGACTTCGATGAACGAGGGATTCCCGTGCCGGTCGTACCGGATATCGACCCGGCCTCCGTCGCGGCAGCCCAGGATTGTCCAGGCACGCAGGGCAAGGGAAGTACAGGCATCTTTTACCTCATCCTCCGGAATCGTATAAGATACCAGGACCTCATAGTTGGCTTTGGTTTCCAGTGAATAGATCCCGCTGGCGTCAGGATCAGAATAGATGATCTCCATGATCCCGACTGCTTTGCTTTTAGCCCCGGTGCCGGTTATCCCAATGGTGAACTCCCGCCCGGGCAGGTACTCTTCCACCAGAAGTCCTTCGGGATAGGTGCCAAGCAGTTTCTGGCACACATCCTGAAGCTCCCCGGTGGAGGAAACTCTGGATTTGCCGGATATCCCCTTTCCGGTTCCCTCGGCAACCGGTTTCACGAATAATGGAAACCCCAGGGAACCCAAACCCTGGCCGATCTCCTCTTCGGAACATACGGTAAAAAATCCCGGGGTGTTCAGACCGGCATCCCGGATAACCCGTTTGGTCATTCCTTTATGAAGAGTCAGGGAGAGTACCAGCGGATCGGAAAAGGTATAGGGAATCCGGTAAGCATCGAGCAGGCAGGGAACCTGCGCCTCCCGTCCGATCCCGAACATCCCTTCGCTGATGTTGAATACCAAGTCCCAGCGGTCACCCCTGACCAGCCTCTGGGCCAGCTGTTTGACAGACCCGATCCGGTTGGTGCGGAATCCGAGACTGTTCAGGGCCTCCTCGATCCCGTCAATGGTCGATTCACGATCAAATTCAGCGGTCTCTTCGGGGGTGAATCCTTCGCTCAGGTAATCCGACCTGAGGTCGAAGGCAATTCCAGCCAGCATGGTTTACTGGATGTAATCGGGATACCGGAACACCCGCCCTTCGTAATTCTCAAGCAGGGCATAGCCGTTCTCATGGCCCTTGTAGTATTCCGGTAACAGCGGGATCTTACCTCCTCCGCCCGGGGCATCGATGACATATTGCGGGACAGCGTACCCGGAGGTATGGCCTCGCAATCCACGGATGATCTCCAGTCCTTTGCTGATGGTGGTACGGAAATGGCCGGAACCAGGAACGGGATCGCACTGGTAGATGTAATAAGGCCGCACACGCATGCGCAGTAACCCCTGAAACAGCTTCTTCATGGTCTCCACCTCATCATTGATCCCCTTCAGCAGCACCGTCTGACTTCCCAGCGGGATCCCGGCGTTGGCCAGCTGTTCGCAGGCCTCTTTCACTTCGGGGGTCAGTTCATCGGGATGGGTAAAATGGATGCTCATGAAGAGCGGGTGGTATTTTTTCAGGATGTTCAACAGCGATCGGGTGATCCGCTGCGGAAGGACTACAGGCACCTTGGTTCCGATCCGTATGATCTCCAGGTGACCGATCCTGCGCAACCGGCTAAGCAGGTATTCAATATGCTGATCAGGCATGGTGAGCGGGTCTCCTCCCGAAATGATCACGTCCCGAACCTCTTCGTGCTCCTCAATGTAGCGAAGTCCGGGCTCCCAGGCCTTGATCCCCACGTGGCACTTCTCTTTGGCCACCATGTGCGTACGGGTACAATAGCGGCAATAAGCTGAACAGAAACCGGTGGCCAGGAACAACACCCGGTCGGGATACCGGTGCACGATGTTCGGTGCCGGGCTGTGGTGCTCTTCCGACAGCGGATCCAGCAACTCTCCGGTAGAGGAGATCAGTTCATCCAGGACCGGGATAAACGCTTTCCTGAGTGCATGCTCCGGATCGTTCCGGTCAATGAGACTCAGGTAATAGGGCGTAATGCGGAGTGGCAGCGTATGGGCCTTTTTTCCGAAGATGCTGATCTCATTCTCCGACAGGTGGATAAAACGGGTCAGCTGTTCTGTTGTCCGGACACTGTGTCTGATCTGCCAGTGCCAGTTAGTCCACTCTTTTTCCGTGATTCCGGGGAAAAATGTGTGCATAAAAGCTCGCGACCGTTGAGTAACGACGGATTTTTCCTTTTCACTTCGTGCAGAAAAGGGTACTGAATGAAGGCGTCGGAAAGAAAGGGTCTGAACAGGTTTCGGTGGAGGTTCATCATCGTCCTGATTCATCTGATCACGGACGATGCAAGGGTCATTCTCTGGTGTTTCCATTTTGTGTGTTGCCCATAAAGAAAAAGTGGTGCAAGGTGTGGAAAAATTTAATTACTTTGATTTCTTTTTTTAAAAAAAAGTGCACAAAGATATGTTAATAAATAATGCGCAATGAAACTTTTTTTTCGCGATGTTGGTTCCGGACCTGTTTTCATCATAGTCCACGGTCTTTTCGGGATCTCCGACAACTGGTTTACGTTAGGTAAACGCTTCGGAGAACGGTTCCGGGTACTCATTCCCGACCTCCGGAACCATGGCAGGTCCCCCCGCAGTGCGGTATTCGATTTTCCTTTGATGGAAGAGGATGTACTGGAGCTGATCCGCAACTTAAAAACAGGGTGGTCAGTAAGTTCCTGGCAAGTTGATCAGTACCGGTCCACCTTCAGGCTTGAAACAGCCGATTCGATCTTCAGGATGATGACATTGCTGCCTTCCGGATAATTGGCAGTTTGGTAGACGCCATCGCCTTTTTTGACAAAGCCTTCAAAATCGCGGCTCACCAGCACCGATTCGGAGTGGATCTCACAGGCCGACTCCTTCGGAATTTTCACTTCCAGTGAAGCGGCGCCTGCGCTGTAAGTCATATAGGTCCTCGGCTGAAGCGCTCCCAGCTTGATCTCCAGGGAGGCGGCACCGGCGTCGATGTTCGCTGTATCGATCTTATAGTCGCTCAGATCCATCTTCACGGCAGCCGCCCCGATATCGAAATCAAGATCCCAGACCAGTTTCCTGTTTAACTGGATATCAACGGTATTTTTCTTGACCCGCCGTACGCGGGGATTCTTCTCCAGGCTGATATGAATGACTGTTTTCCCATCCACCTCTTCCGTCGTAATTGAATAATCACCGATGTCTCCCTCTTTTTTAAACGAAAGCATTTCAGAGGTCTCCCCGTTGATGTAGAATTTTCCGGCAGCGGCATCCATTTTCAGCACTCCTTTGGTAGCAGCAGAATCCATTGGTACGGAGAGCACCTGAGTGCTGAACGTATAGGTTCGCCCGCTATCATCTTCATCCCATTTATCCGCCCAGCTCCAGTCATGGTCGTGAATGGTGAAGCTCCAACGGGGCTCCGTGATCTGGTTGAAAAAGATGAAGGTGATAGCCAGAAATGCGATCACGAGGATGAACTTGATCACATCCTTGATCGGAAGGATCGAGATCCCCCAGAAGATGAAGATTAGGGGCCACAGGCGCCAGATGCTGATCCAGTGGAAGTTGAGCCATCCGAAATTGCTGAACAGGAACACGAGCCCGATCGCAATGAGGATCAGTGCCCAGAATAGATTACGAAATTTCATACTGCAAAAGTTTAATCATTTTTCTTTGGTTTTCTGCCGTATGCATTGAACAGCAGGGCGATTCCGATCACGATCAGGATAACCGGCCAGAGGTCTCCGAAATCGATACTTGGAATGAATTGGTCGGCCAGGAAGATGGCTCCCAGCGTGATCAGTACGAGTCCGCCGATCAGGTTTCCTTTTTGCCTGGACTCCTGAGATGGTTTGTTTGGCTTTTCTTGTGATTCCATAGGTGTTGATTTTTGGGTTTGAGTACCTTCGCCGGGTTCATCGGGTGTGACGATCCAGAGGATGATGTAAATGATTACAGCACCCCCGCCAAAGAAGGTGAAGATCACGAAGAGTAATCTGACCAGTAATGGATCGAGCTTGAAATAACCGGCCAATCCGGCAGCCACTCCACCGATTACCCTGCTGGTTGTACTTCTGTAAAGACGTTTAGGTTCCATTGTTGGATTTATTTTAGATTGTGCACCGAAAATACTTCATGTGAGGCCCGCAGGAAATATTCCTTCGGTCAGTTTCGGGATTCACCCGTTTAACGGGGGGATTTTACCGGTCAGTTTCCTTCCCGGGCGGCCAGCTCCAGCTGTTTCCGCTTGTAGATACCGAAAGATATACTCACACTTGCCTCAAAGAGAACATAGAGCGGGATGGCTACAATAAGCTGGGAGAAGATATCGGGACTGGGAGTGATCACCCCTGCAATGATCAGGATGGCAACCACGGTATGCTTTCTGTATTTTTTCAGGTACGACGGTGTAAGGATGCCGGCCTTTGTAAGGAAGATCACCACGATGGGCAGTTCAAAGAGTAATCCCATCAGGAGGGTCATCATGGTGATAGACCCGGTATAGGAGGAGAGAGCAATCTGGTTGGTCACCATCTCGCTCACCTGGTATCCGCCCAGGAAATTGACCATCAGCGGAACCACAATGAAGTAAGAAAAGAGGACTCCCGTCAGAAATAATAATGAAATCACAGCTACGGCTCCCCGTGTATGCCTCACCTCCTTATCGGTCAGGCCCGGCTTGATGAAACGCCAGAACTGCCATACGACGAAAGGCATGGACAGAATTAATCCGGCGACCAGTGAGATGGTCATGTGCGACATAAACTGACCCGCGAGGTTGATGTTGATAATCTGAAACGAAGAGGGATCTATGCAGAGCGAAGGCATAGCCACCAGGTTGGCCAGTTTGCACAGGAGCGTATAGGTGATAAAGTCCTTCTCTTTAGGTGCCAGCAGGATGTGGTCAAATAAAATATCCTTGAAGATGAAAGCTACAGTCCCGCATACCGCAATGGCTACAATGCTCCAGATCAGGGTGCTCCGGAGCTCATCCAGATGCTCCCAGAAGGTCATTTCTTCTTTATCGGCGTTTTTTCGTTTCCGGAACATGTTGATTTACGATTGAATCGATTTTCGATTGACGATTTATCTGTCCTTTTCATCCGGTATCAGGGATCCGGTATCTGGCATCAAAATTAAGTATTTCGACAAATATTCCGTTACCTTTGACCGTAAATAGCTTTTACATGGCCAAGCTGATCGTCTACATGACCTCTCATGGCTGTGCGGAAAAGGCGGCAAACCTGATCGGGGATATGTTGCCCGGTGAGGTCAGGGTGGTCAACCTGGAAAATACTGATCCTCCGCCACTGGATTCCTTTGACACCGTCATCATCGGCGGATCGATCCGGATCGGCAGCATTCAGAAACGGATCCGGAAATTCTGTGATAAGCAGATTGAAACGTTGCTGAAAAAACAAATCGGTTTATATATCTGTTGCATGTATGAGGATGAAAAAGCCAGGGTGCAGCTCCTGAATAACTACCCTGAGGTGCTGGTCAACCATGCCAAAGCGACGGGAGTATTTGGCGGGGAACTTGACTTCAACGCGATGAATGCATTTGAAAAGATGATCATCAGGGATGTCATCGGGATCACGGTGAACATTTCACTGTTCGATGAAAAAGCGGTCAGGGAATTCGTAGAACGGATGCTGGATCCTGTTGCTTCGCTACGCTCGCAATGACATAAATTTTGAAGTTTGGATTAATAGGCGTATTTTTGCACTCCATTTTCGAAAACCATTTTATTCAGCATACTGTCATGGCAAGGATTTGTGAAATTACGGGCAAGACATACATGAAGGGCAATAAGGTCTCTCACTCCAACAAGAAGAGCAAACGGGTATTCAATCCCAACCTGCAAACAAAAACCTTTTACATTCCCGAAGAAGACCGGTACATCACCCTGAAGGTTTCTGCCGCAGGAATCAGGAACATCAACAAAAAAGGGATCTCTGCCTGCCTGAAAGAGGCGAAGGAAAAGGGATACCTGGCGAAATAAAAGCGGGTAAAATACGTTGATTTACCAGCGTATTCCATATTTTTGCCCGCATGAATCACCTCTTCCCTGTTCTTTTTAGCACCCTGATTATCCTTGTTTCCGGGATCAGAAGCGAAGCGCAGGATCAAAACCAGGAGCTGGTTCAGTTTACCGGTATCATCATTACGGCCGACAGCCTTTCAGCTGTTCCCTTTGCCAAAATTTTCGTGAAAACTACCCGGCAAGGGACCACCAGCGACGTGATGGGGTATTTCTCTTTTGTTGCACACATGGGTGATACTATACTCTTCAACGCCCTGGGATACAAACCGGCTTCATTTATCATCCCCGATACCATCCGGCATCAACGCTATTCACTGATCCAGCTCATGACCGCCGACACCCTCACCCTCTCCGCCGCTATTATCTTCCCCTGGCCTACGTACGAGGAATTCAAGGAGGCATTCATCAACACCCGCATTCCCGACGACGACCTGGAGATTGCACGGAAAAATCTCAAAGCGGCAAATATCCGGATGATGGCCGACAAGTATCCGATGGATGCTCAGATGAACTATAACAACTATATTGAAAATCAGACCAGTAAATTGTATTACTTCGGGCAGCAACAACCTTTCTCCATCTTCAATCCCTTTGCCTGGGCCCAGTTTATCAAAGCCTGGAAAGAGGGAAAATTCAAACGCAGGGAATACAAGGACGAATGACGCCTCCTATGCTTACACGGATCTCACTGATAACCGGTTTATTGCTCTTCCTGGCAGGAATCTCCCTGGCCCAAAAGGGGATCCTGTCCGGCTATGTGACAAACGAAAAAGGGGATCCGGTGGAGTATGTGAACCTGGCTGTGAAAGGGACCACCACTGGAACCACCACCGATGGGCGGGGGTATTTTACCCTGGCAGTCCCCGCCAGCCAGGAGGTGGTGGTCCTCTTCTCTTTCGTTGGGTTTGAACGGGATTCACTGGTGGTGAATGTACCCCCGGGTGAAAAGCGGATCCGTCATGTCCAGCTTAAACAAACATCCACCGAACTGGCCACCCTCGAGGTGAAGGATCAGCAACTGCGGACCAGTACCTTCAGCCGGATCGATCCCAAAACCATCACGTATATCCCCACCATCAACGCCTCTGTGGAGGATATCATCAAAACCCTTCCGGGTGTCTCATCCCGGGATGAATTAAGCTCACAATACTCGGTAAGGGGTGGAAACTATGACGAAAACCTGGTCTTTGTGAACGATATCGAGGTTTACCGTCCGTTCCTGATCCGGTCGGGACAGCAGGAAGGGATGAGTTTTCTGAATCCCGACCTCGTCTCCGGGATCCTCTTTTCAGCAGGTGGATTCGATGCGAAATACGGTGACAAACTCGCCTCGGTGCTGGATATCAGGTACAAGAAACCCAGCTCTTTTGCCGGATCGTTCGATGTAAGCCTGATGGGTGCCAACGCCCACCTGGAGGGCACCTTCGGGAAAAAGCGGTTTGCCTATCTCCTTGGGGCACGGTACAAGACCAATACCTACTTCCTGAAAGGACTCGACACGAAAGGCAATTACAAACCCCGTTTCTTCGACCTCCAGGGAATGCTCTATTACGATGTGTCGGACAAGGTGGAGATTTCACTGCTCGGGTACTATTCCAACAACACATTCAAGCTGATTCCCGAGACACGGGAGACCAGTTTCGGAACGCTCAATGAAGCATACAAGATCAGGATCTACTTCGATGGCTATGAAGTGGACCGTTACCGGAACTGGCTCACCGGGTTTACCGTAACTTACCGACCCACGGAACAAATGAAACTGCGTTTTATTTCCAGCATCTATCAGACCAGTGAAAGCGAAACCTTCGACATCTCCGGGGAGTACTGGATCGGAAAGCTGGAGACTTTTCAGGGCAGTTCTGAATATGGCGACGTAACCGAAATCCTGGGGGTAGGTGCCTACCTGAACCATGCCCGTAACTACCTCAACGCGACTGTATGTAATTTCGAACACCGGGGATCGGTCGGGAAAGGCATCAATCAGATCGACTGGGGAATCCGTTATCAGTATGCCTACTTCGCCAACCGGATGAACGAATGGGAGTTGCAGGATTCAGCCGGGTTTACCCTGCCCCGCCCCCCCGACTCCATTGGCTTTCCCAACCCGGCCCATGATCCATTCCTGCTGAAAAATGTCATCAGGACTGACCAGAATCTCACTACCAGTCTGATCTCTGCCTTTGCCCAAGACACCTGGACCTTCAGCCTTCGGCACACTGACATCTCCCTTACCGCCGGAATCAGAGGGATCTGGTACAATTACAACAACCAGGTGAATGTGAATCCGCGGATCAACCTCGCTTTCCAGCCACACTGGAAAACCAAGACCACCTTCCGCTTCTCCGCCGGGTACTATTCCCAGCCACCCACTTCCCGCGAGATCACCGATCTGCAAGGGAATGTTGTTCCCAATCTGAAAGCACAGACCTCCATCCAGGTACTGGCCGGCAGCGACCTCTATTTCCGGGCCTGGGGACGACCCTTCAAATTTGTAGCTGAGGCGTATTATAAATACATCAACAACCTGATCCCTTATGAGATTGACAACCTCAACATCCGCTACTACGGCACCAACAATGCACACGGATATGCCACAGGGATCGATTTCCGCGTGAACGGGGAGTTTGTCAAAGGGGCCGAATCATGGGCCAGCCTCTCCATCATGAAGACTGAAGAATTTTTTGAAGGGGCCTGGATCCCCCGTCCGACCGACCAGCGGGTGAACCTGAGCATCTTTTTCCAGGACTACATCCCGAAATTCCCCACGTGGAAGGTCGCCATTACCCTGTATTACGGAACCGGTCTCCCGGTCGGTCCACCCGACTCCCCACGCAAGGACCACACCCTCCGGATCCCCCCTTACAAACGGGTTGATATCGGAATCTCAAAACAACTGATCGGGGAGTATACCCATTTCAAAAACCCGAAAAATATATTACGCGCCTTCCGGTCGATGTGGATCTCCCTGGAGATCTTCAACCTCCTTCAATTAAGCAATACCATCTCCTACCTCTGGGTCACCGACATCACCAACCGGCAATACGCTATCCCCAACTACATGACGCCCAGGACGTTCAATCTGAAACTGATTGCTACGTTTTGATTCCTTGCCGTCCCCGGTGCATGGTCGGCGGCCGGATAGAAGGCCAGGAAACCGTACCGGATATGCGAATCGGCAGCGTAGGTGATCATTACCGAGCCATCCTTGCTGGCTCCTTTGGTGATATTGATGTTCTATTCCAACTCCTTCAAGGACCTCCCGATGATCCCGACTGCTTCAATGACCTGCTCTTCATTGATGATCAGCGGAGGAGCAAACCGGATGATATGATCATGGGTGGGCTTGGCCAGCAGGCCGTTCTCCTTCATCTGAATGCAAACATCCCAGGCTGTTTTCCCGTTATGCGGACGAATGACAATCGCATTCAGCAGTCCCTTCCCACGAACCAGGTCGATAAAGGGCGAATCGATCTTCCTGCAGTTGTCACGGAAGATGTTCCCCATTACCAGCGCGTTTTCAGCCAGCTTTTCCTCTTTCACCACCTGGAGTGCCGTGATCGCCACCTTGCAGGCGACAGGGTTCCCTCCGAAGGTAGAGCCATGTTCTCCCGGATGGACGACCAGCATGATGTCATCATTTGCCAGGACAGCCGAAACCGGGTAGACACCTCCTGAGAGGGCTTTCCCGAGGATCAGCATATCGGGCTTGAACCCTTCCCAGTCGCACGCGAGCAGCTTGCCCGTCCGGGCGATCCCGGTCTGGACCTCATCCGCAATGAAGAGTACCTGCTTTGATCTGCACAGGTCATAGGCCTTCTTCAGATACCCCTCATCCGGTACGAATACTCCTGCTTCTCCCTGGATGGGTTCCACCAGGAATCCGGCTACGTGTGGATCCTCCAGCGCCTGTTCCAGGGCTCCAAGGTCATTGTAAGGGATGGTGATGAAACCAGGGGTAAAGGGGCCGAAATCCTTCCGGGCGACAGGATCTGTTGACATGGAAACCACCGTAATGGTCCGGCCGTGGAAGTTGTTTTCGCAGCAGATGATCTTCGCCTGGTTCTCCGGGATCCCTTTCACCTTATAGGCCCATTTTCGGGTGAGCTTGATTGCGGTCTCGTCCCCTTCGGCGCCCGTGTTCATGGGAAGCACCCGGTCGTACCCAAAGTACTCTGTGACAAACTTTTCGTAAACACCGAGTACATTATTGTAAAAGGCGCGTGAAGTGAGTTCCAGGGTCCGGGCCTGTTCGATCAGGGCATCAACGATGCGCGGATGACAGTGCCCCTGGTTCACAGCCGAGTAAGCAGAGAGAAAATCATAGTACCGTTTCCCCTCCACATCCCACATGAAAACACCTTTACCTTTCGCGAGTACCACAGGAAGGGGATGGTAGTTGTGAGCTCCGAATTGATCCTCGAGCTCCATAGCCATCTGTGAACTTGTTACATCAATCATAGGCAAAAAGAGGTTTGTAGTTATTTCGTCACGATAAATGATCCTGAATTCAGGGGTCTGGATCCGTCGGTAAGCTTGTAGTAATACAATCCATTGGCCAGATCACTTACATTCAAAAAGCCTCTCTTCTCATTCAGGATCAAGGTCCGGATCCTTTTGCCCTGGGGATTGAAGATCACAAACTGACCGTTTTTAACCAGTTTGCTCAGCGTTACCACCATTCTGTCGGTAGCCGGATTGGGTGCCAGCCGGACATCTACTTCAGGCATCAGCATGTATTCAAATCCGGAGATATCGGTCAGGGTGACTGCGTCAAAATAGGCCTGACTGCCAACCTGGCCAACCGATCCCATCATATTGGCTGCGTTGTATCCACCGCATGAAAGAAGCAACAGGGTAATGGTGTCGGGCATGGTGGTGGTATTCCAGTAGTCAATCTCCTCATCAAATTTGGTATACGTGTTTACAACACCCTGGAAGGTCAGTTTGTTGTAGGCAATCGTATCCCGTTTATTGGATGTATTATTCCATTTGGAAAGGAGCAACACCGCCCCTGTAGAATCTCCGTTCAGCGGAAATGCCATGTAATAACCCTGGAACCGGGATGCTTTGGTTGCCCAGATGTACGGCAGTCCGAGGGTGGCGTTCAAGGTGAGCCAATTGATCTTGATGGTTCCGATCACGCCGGGGATCAGTACATCCAGCAGGTCGATCTTCCGGGTGATCAGGCGGGCTGCGTAGGTTCCACTGTACGCCGAATCAGTGCGGTAGACGGTGACCCCGGGCGGAGTTGGAATGGTGTCCAGAATGTTCAGGGTCTTGAAGAACCCGCCATCCGGTTCCCAGAATCCATGGGTACTGTTATAGGTCCACTCTTCAAAATCCCCGTTGGGTAGAGTGGACTGGCCGAATCCGGTCTGCACCAGCAGGACCGTAATAATACTAGTGATCAGTTTTTTCATAGGGGTTGTTGTTTTTGTTGTGAATAATTAAATGGTTAAAACAACCTGCAGGGAGGTGGTTCTCTGAGGTTCAATGGTAATCGGACGAAGTGAATATTCGGTATTGAAAAGGTTATTGATTATCAGGGAGAATTTAAAGTCACGGAGCAGATAACTTATCCGGAAATCGACAATGAAGTTCCCTTTATGATGTTCCTCCCGGTACTTCCCGATCCCCGAGTGCATGATTTGATCCAGTTGGATAAGAAAAATATCGATGTTCTTCATAAAACCGTAATACTTCCCGGTAATACCGGCCGAGATCCGTTTTTTCAGGGTCAGCTGAATATCGGCCTTGCCCAGGTGCTGGATCCTGTATTTCAGGATGAAGCCACTCGTATCGGAAGAGGTATTGATATACGTATACTGTCTGATCTTGCTGGTTCCGGATTCCTGGTGTTCATAATAGACCAGGTTGGGATCCAGTGCTTTGGGAACGGAATAGGTATATCCCAGCAGGAGCGAGAGATCAAAAATACGGGACAGTTTGCCCTCCCCTGCAAGGGTGAAATCAACCCCGTAGATCCGGGCCGGACCTGTGTTAAGAAACTTGAACCCCAGGCTTTTATCCACCGTTGTATTACCCCAGTTTCCAAAATTGAACTCCACATAGTTATCGTAATTCTCCAGGAATCCTGCCAGGTCGAGCATGCCGGCAAACTTCCCGATTTTATAAAACTGCTTGATTCCTATCTCGTACGACAGGCTGGTTTCTGAAGCCAGGTCGGGATTTGGATAAAACCCGAAGCCCCCCGAATTGGTGGTGATGTACCGCTCCCCGATACTGGGAGCGCGATACCCCTGCCCGATCGATCCCCTGATGAACGTTCCCCTGGCTGCCTGGAGGTTAAATCCTGCACGGAAAATAGGTTTATTTTCAAAGAAACCGGCTATCTGGTAATACTCCCAGCGTCCCCCGACCAGAATCGTGACCCGGTCGAGAAATTTCTTTTCAAACTGCATGTAAATGGCCAGGTTTTCCGATTCAAAGGTACCGAACTCCCCTGCCGTGGTGGTCCCGTCGGCGGCCAGAATACCGGAAAAGACCTGCCCGTAAGAGTGGGAATAGCTATTCATTAAACCGGCAATCAGAACCATTCCCCCAAACTTCTTGAAGGTTTTGGTGTACTGGTATTCACTGTAAATGGTCAGGTAGCTGTTCGACTGATCGTTGTTGGCTATGGTATTGCCATAGTAGATCCGGTTCTTGAAGCTATGGCTGTTGCCTTTGTCGTTAAAATATTTAATGAAGGGGTCCACGTAGAAGGTGAACTCCTTGAAATGCGACAAGGCGCCGGGATAGGACCGGTAAATACCCGTATCGGCATTGTACCAGAAGAAGGTCTGGGCATTGTCGCTGTACATGAAGTTCCCGTTCAAACCATAGGTCAGCCCGTCGATCTTTTTATTTCGGATCCGGGTATTGAAATACAGCTTTACCCGGCGTTCAGATTCCCCTTTGTTGAATACCGAATCCGGCAGCACCTCAGGGGTTCCTCCAATATATCCCTGATCTGTAAAATAATTGGCTCCTACACCCAGGTCGAAATTATCGAATTTCTGCAGATGAGAGAGTGAGATGCCATAGATGAGGGGATTCAGTCCCGACCAGGGAGTGGCATAGCTGCGGGAAGGGGTGTTGTAAATCCCTAAAAAAGTATTCAGTCTGGTGATGGGTTTGTCCTTGGGATAGGCAGTCCGGATATTGATGGCCCCGGTGATGGCAGAGGAGCCATACACGACGGAGGCCGCTCCTTTTACTACTTCGATCTGTTCCACATCGTCTACAGGAAGGAAACCCCAGCTGGGACGTCCCGCATCACCACGCAGAATAGGTATTTCGTCGACCATCACCATCACCCGGCTGCCCAATCCGGAGCTGAAACCACTTCCGGCACGGATCTGGGGTTCGCTATCGATGATCGTAATCCCCGGGATCTTATCGATCGCTTTATCAATGCTCTGCGGATTGGAGGCATGGATGGAATGGGACTTCAGCACCTCAATCGAGGCAATGGACTCCTGGACCTTTTGTTCATATTTTGATCCGGAAACCACCACCGTATTCAGCTCCTGTGTTACGGGTGAAAGGATAAAATCCACTGCCATCTCCTTCTGTTCGTGCACAACCACATGCCTCTCCTGCCGCTCATACCCTATACAGGTAACCACCAGGGTATGCTCCCCTCTGGGCACCTCCAGTTTGTAATGGCCTGAACTGTCGCTGTACGTCCCGGCCGAGGATCCCTGGATGCCGATGTTGACAAAAGGCATCAGGTCCGAAGTATTCTCATCTGTAACACGACCTCTGATCATGCAGTTCTGTGCATAAAGTCGGATTACCGAAACCTGAACCAGAACAATGATGAAAAAGAGGGGTAAATGTTTTCTCATGAAGGGATGTTTGGTCAACAAAAATATAAATTTCTTTCAAACAGTTATGGAAAAGAAAGTTAATAGAGTGGACCATCTCTGAAAACCAGAGATTTGTAACGAGTCGACGGGGAGGGAATGATAGGGCCTAACCCTAACGCCGGCCACTTCTCATCGATCGTCCGGATGGTTGCGTCATCCATCACGATCACGTTGGGCCACTCCCTCCGGAATCCGTCCAGTTCAGGGCTTTTCCGGGTGGCATCGAGGAACAGGACCGGAGGTTGGTCTCCTGTTCCTTCGAGGAAGAAACAATCGCGTTCGGGGTCAATGTTATTGGATCCAAGCCAGACTACCGTGGCAAGGTCCATCGGATCCACGGGCTCCTCCACCAGCACAATAAATTTAACCTCCTCCGGCAATCCCGTTTCCAGTATTGTACCGGCAAGGGACCTGGCATGTCCGGGGGTGCTTTTCCGGAAGGAGATGATCAGAACGCCGATACCCTCTTTCAGAAGTGCATCGTTGATTGCAACGAGATCCGGGATCCGCAAGAGCAGTTGGCAGTCGGCAGTTGGCAGTTCACAGTTGGCAGTTGGCAGTTGGCAGTCACTACCGCACCACGGCACCACGGCACCACGATATCCGGCATCTGGCATCCGGGATCCGGTATCTTTACGTGTAGCGTCAATCCCCATCTTGCTCCCCGAGGCATATTCCCTGCTGGAGTGGTCCAGGATATCCACCGGTCCCCGCGTGAAAAGAATGTTGTCCTGTGGATTTACATGATCGGAGACCGCTTGGGCCACTGCCCGGTAGTCGGTCAGATTTACTTCAGGATCGGTCACTACGAGGATCTTGTTGAACATCATCTGGCCTGCGCCCCACAGCGCATGCATGACTTTTTCTGCCTGCCCGGGATACCTTTTCTCAATACTCGCCAGCACCAGGTTATGGAACACTCCCTGTACAGGCATATGCAGGTCGGCCAGTTCCGGCACCACGCTAATCTTCAGGGGGGTGAGGAAGATTCGTTCGGTCGCTTTTCCGATCCATCCATCTTCCTGGGGAGGGATCCCGACGACGGTAGCCGGGTAAACGGCATCTTTCCGGTGGGTGATACAGGTGACATGAAACCGGGGAAAGAGGTCGGACAGGGAATAAAAACCCGTATGGTCGCCAAATGGTCCTTCCAGGATCAGCTCCTCGGTGGGATCCACATACCCCTCGATCACAAAATCTACATCCCCCGGAACTTCCAGGTTGTTGGTCAGGCACCGGACCAGTTCCACTTTCTTCTTTCGCAGAAATCCGGCCAGCAGGTATTCATCCAGGTTCTCCGGCAGGGGGGCCGTAGCCACGTAAGTATAGACCGGATCTCCTCCCAGGGTGACCGAAACCGGCATCCGGATCCCCAGATTTTTGTATTTCCGGTAATGGTTGGCCGATCCCTTGTGCAGGTGCCAGTGCATCCCCGCAAGGTCCGGCCCGAATACCTGCATGCGGTACATGCCCAGATTCCGGACAGGTGGTAAGGTGGTGAGGTGGTGAGGTGGTGAATGTAGACTGCCAACTGCCAACTGCGGACTGATCGTATGCACACACGGCAGGGTAATAAACGGACCGCCGTCAGCCGGCCAGCAGGTCAGCACCGGAAGGGTTGTAAGGTCAGGCCTCTCCATGATCACCTCCTGGCAGGCTCCTTTCCTTCGCATTCGCTTCGGCATCCAGGAAGCCAGCTCGCGGATCAGCGGAAGGGTTCGCATTTTATCAAGCAACCGCTCTTTGGGTGAAAGAAATGCCTCCAGGATCCCGGCCATATCCAGGCCGACGTCGTCCAGCTTTTCCACACCCAGTGCCATGCAGATCCGCCTCTCTGAGCCCATAGCATTGATCAGAAGGGGGAAACCGGTGCCGGTATTTTCAAATAACAGGGCCGGACCGTTCCGTTTGGATATACGATCGGTGATCTCGGTGATCTCCAGCTTCGGGGAAACGAACTCCTTTATCCGGACCAGCTCTCCGGAGGATTCCAGGGAAGAGATAAAATGCTTGAGGGACTTGTATGCCATATCGGTTTAAAGCACCAATAATCAAATTCCAAAAAACAAATAATACACACGTACCAATGATCCAATTTTTAAAACTGTTTTGAACATTGGTATTTGACTATTGGTATTTATTTGTTATTTGGCATTTGGTGCTTGGTGATTCCTATTTCTGTGATCCGAACTGCTTCTCCCCAAACTTTTCCGGCTTATTTTCATCATTGTATTTGGAGGGACATTTGAGCAGGAGGCTTTTCGCTTCAAAAACGGTATCGTTCACTACCAAACCGATGATCACCACCTGCTCCGACCGTTCAAAATCCTGTGGTTTGGCGTTGCGGTAAACGATCTTTCGTTCGGCTCCGTCCTGGTCGAGCATGTAAAAAATAAATTCGTTGGGGTTGTTCTCCGCATCATAGATCAGCTCCTTGCCCGGACTGAGCGTTCCGATGACATGAAACTCCTTGTCGGGCCGTTTAGCCGCTTCGGCGAAGGTTACATAGGTGCTCGAATCGGAGATGGTGGAGATCACTACGCCGACAACGACCACAACCAGGATGATTAGCACAATGTGGATCGTCTTCATACTACCTCTCCTCTGTCATGGTATATCTCCCCGGGTTTTTTCTCTTCATGTTCCTTCAATTCCTTCTCCATCCTGGTGATCTTTCTGTCCATTACAAACAGGTATACAAAGATGCCCGCAAGGATCACTGCCAGCACGGCGACGACGATGTATATTTTATTGTCTGGTTCCATGAGTTAAATGGTGAAATGGTGAAATGCAATATGTAACCAAATGGAGTTCTTCATTCTTCATTCTTCATTCTTAATTTTCTCATTCTCACTCTAAGGTTCATGATCCAGAAGCCGAGGAGGATCCAGCCTGCCATGGCAGGATAGAAGACCACACGGGTAGATGACGACAGGTTCAGTGCCATGATGGGTGCGCCATCCTGACCGGGATGGATCGTGGATCCTGAAATACGCGGTAATACCATCACGAATACGATCCACAGGATGAAGGCGAAGATATTGAAGACAGCCGACACTTTTGCCCGTTTATGAATGTCGTCAATCGATCCCCGGAGGACCATATAAGCTAAATAGATAAACATCCCAACAGCTGCACCATCGAGTTTTGGGTCCCTGACCCAGAAAGCGCCCCAGGTGTTTTTCGCCCAGATCATGCCGGTGATCAATCCCAGGATTCCGAAGAGTATCCCCACATTCACAGCCTCTACGGCCACGATGTCCTCCTTTTCATGAAATCCCCTGAGATACCGGAGACTAAAGATGAATGATGTGGCCAGCATAGCAAACATACCGAACCACATGCCGACATGGTAAAAGACATTCCGCAGCGACTCCTTGGTGACATCCAGGTAAGGAATCTCCACAATAAATCCATAGATCACTGCATAGAGCAGTAACAGAAAACCAAGCAGCTTCCACCAGAGACCGGTGATCTTAATTTTATCGGTCATACAGCCCTTTTTTACCCCTAAATCCCCCGAGTACTCGGGGGACTTCCTCCCCCTTTAGGGGGCAGGGGGGTACTTCAATCCCGCCAAAGATACGGAAATAATAAATAGGCCAGGATGATCACGGCGAAATTGATGGTGAGCAGTATGACCAGCGGGCCGGCAGTTCCCGACCAATCCGAGCCGGTAAGTGCCAGCCTGGAGAGCTTCATCAGGGTCAGCAGCAACGGCAGGATGATGGGGAAGCTGAGGACCGCCATCAGGGAGAAGTTATTGCTGGCCCGGGAGGCAATGGCGGCCACCATGGTGAGGATGGAGGAGAGTCCGAAACTCCCAAGCAGCAGGGCGAGGAGGAAAAGCTCCAGGTTCACCAGCCGGTTTCCCATCAGTAGCAGGAACATCCCGAAAGAGAGCAGGGCCAGGATCGCCATCAGCAGGAGGTTATAGAGGATCTTGGAGAGGACCACCGCCTGAGGACTGGCAATGGTATAATAATAGATGTACCGGGCCGGACTCTCCTGCACAAAGCTCTTCCCGATGCCATTGACCCCCACGAACAGCAAGATGATCCAGAAGAGGGAATTCCAGGTCTCAGTGGTCAATACCTCTTCAAAAGCGAGGTACGTAACGAAGATTGTAGAAAGGAGATAAAGCAGAATTCCGTTCAGGACGTACTTCTGCTTTAACTCCAGTTTGATATCCTTGCCGATGAGGGTTTTGACCTCTTTGATCAACATACTCAGCATAGTATTTGGCAAAGGTACAAAGAACAATTCATATGGAACAGGTCCCGTTAAAGCACCAAAGGAAAACGCAACGCCATGCTGGCAATCCTGAAAAAAGAAGCCGTCCTTTCGGGGACGGCTTCCTTTACAAGATATTAGGTGGTTAGCTTATTCCACAACCACTTTGCGGGTGTATTTCTCCCCGTTGACCTGTAATGTAATAAAGTATAAGCCGGCATTCACACGGCTCGCATCCAATGTAAACTCATGATTTCCGGCAGCCACGAAGCCTTTGTCAAGGCTCATGACCGTTTGTCCGAGCATGTTGGTAAGATGGATCTGTACATTTCCACCCTGCACCATATTCACCTTCATCACAGCGAGCTCCGTAACCGGGTTCGGATAGACTGAAATCGTTGGTTCTGCTTTTCTGTTATCAACGGCAACCGGGAACGGGACACCGCAGTTCGGACGGTCAACGCTATAATCTCCGTCGGTGTAGCTGAAATCCGGGATGTATTTGAAAGTAACCTGTGCGGCAGCATCATTGGGATCAGAAAGCAACTCGGTAACGATGGGGATGAATTCGAACTCATCCATGGTAAAGGTATAATACGAAGTCGCTTCAAAATAGGCCTGCTGGGTCACATCTGATAGGAAGGTCACGTTGTTTGGCTGATCAGCGCCATTATTGTCGGCTGTAAGCATGTTTAACCGAAGATCAAATCCACGGGCAAAGACATCCGGGTTGATGTTGTCGGTTACACCGGGAACCTGGGTATCGAGCCAGGTGAAGAACACCTTGTCGCCTTTAATGTTGATCGCAGCATTCACACGGTTGTCCTCAGTGAGATCTCCATAGGTGCCACGGAATGTCCACAGATTACCCAGAAGCACAGCACACCAGGTATCGCCTTTATCGGGTGAGTAGATTTCAAATACGGCACAAAGGCTATCATGATTTGTAGCAGGGTTAAGATTTGTACTAATGGCATATCCGTCGGCAGCTAGGCCAACCACCACGCCAATGTGCGGGTTCCCCCAGGTATCCACTACGATATCACAGTCAAAGGCTGTAGTGTAGGGAATCTCATCACGGGTGGGCAGGGGGGGATTGTAAAGCTTGGCAATGAGGTAATCGCTATAGAAGTTTTTAACGGCATCCAACCCGTCCGGGCCATCCAGCTGGACAGAAATCGGTCCATTCCAGGTTACGCCGTAATCGTCGGAATGGAACAATACCGGGTAGAACCGTTGCGAAATACCATCAACCGGAGGAATCTCGCCTGTATTGGCCAGGGTAGCAATCCACACATACTTTCCGTCGGGAGAAGCACCAACGCGGTTGCTCGTGGGACGCTGGTTTTCAAATGTCGGGAACTCAATGAGGCTCTGGATGTACTCATAATCCATATCCGTGGCATTCCAGGTTCCTGTATTGAGAATAATGTTGCCCTCATATACCAGCGAACCGCTTTCCCAGTTCTGATCCAGGTCGGTCACCAGGATCGTACCATTTCCAAGCAGCATCATGCCATCAGGGATGTAGTTATAGGGAGGTGGATCATACCAGTACATGTGTTTGGTCGTATCAGCCAGATCGCTGAATTTTCCACGGCCATAGCTGTATCCGCCCCAGCTGCCACCATTAGAAAGGTTAGGGGCAAAGAACACACAATAGGCTTCATTGATGCCCTTCCCCTCGGGATCAGAGATCAAAGCCTGGGGGTACCGGCCGGCATCCACGTAATAGGTTCCCCCTGCATTGAGGGTGGCGGAATAGACCTGGTTGTTGACGGTCCAGTCGGTGGCTGCCATACCGTAGTTTACACCGAGGTCATAAGACAGGTATCCGGAAAATGAAGGAGGAGTGCTCCCGGGTCCCATCCGGTGAAAGTTGGTCACCGCTCCCAGATACGGGTCGGCCCAGACCAACGTTTTCTGGCCACCGGCATAACCGTATCCGTAAGCATTGGCAGAAGTACCGATAGTGATGACATTCACCACATCCACACCGTTACCACCGTTCATCACAGGCCCCGGGGTTACCGGCGCCGGGTTGGCGGAGACAGGTTCCACACCCACTGCTTCAACCGATACTTTGTGGAGATGGTTTACTGAACTTTTCAGCTGATGGGTTTGAGCTGATACAGCGAGGCCGAGAATAAGAGCCACGCTGAAGAGTAGAATTTTCTTCATAATGCACTGATTTTGGTTTAACAATAATTTGATTTTAAAATGAATCCACTGTTTGCAACCAACAAAAATAGAGCAATAAATTCGTTTTTGCAATATTTTAGTGAAAAAATCGATGTAGACCCCTATATCCCCTGAAGGGGACTTTGCTGTCTTTCAGGAATGTTTGCATCATCTCCCAGACCCCTCTAATCAGATTTGAATAACGAATAATCCGCTATCTTTGCATGGATATCAAAAGGCAGCAATGAAAAAACTGGACCTCTTCACCCTTAAAACTTACCTGGGCCCGCTCGTCCTTACCTTTTTCATTGCCCTGTTCATCCTGCTGATGCAGTTCCTCTGGAAATATATCGACGACCTGGTGGGGAAAGGATTGGAATGGTACATCATCTTCAAACTCCTTTTTTACGCCTCTTCCACTTTCGTCCCGCTCGCGTTGCCCCTGGCGATCCTCCTCTCCTCCCTGATGATGTTTGGAAATATGGGGGAACATTACGAGCTGGTCTCCATCAAGGCAGCCGGAATCTCTCTTCGCCGGGTGATGATGCCGCTGGTGATCGTCTCTTTCCTCATCAGCGGACTGGCATTCTACTTCGCCAACGACATCCTGCCGAAAGCCAATCTTAAGTTCCTCTCCCTTCTCTATGATGTCCGGTCAAAAAAGCTGGCTTTTAATCTGAAGAACGGGGTCTTTTACGACGGCATCGAAGGCTATGTGATCCGGGTGGGAAAAAAAGAGAAGGACGGCAATACCATCCGGGATGTGATGATTTACGACCATACCAAACACCAGGGGAATATCTCCGTGACTACCGCCGCATGGGGCAGGATGGAGCTGTCGCCCGATAAACGGTACCTGATCTTCCACCTCTACGATGGCATGAACTACGAAGAGCGGACCGATCTTCGCCGTCATGAGGTTACACGGCCCTTTCAGCGGACGAAATTCAGGGAACAGAACCAGCTGTTTGACCTCTCGGCTTTTCAGTTGACCCGTACCGATGAAGCCCTGTTCAAGAAGAACTACGAGATGTTGAACGTCCACGACCTCCGGAATTCGATTGACTCCATGAAATCCGAAGTAATCCACCAGAAAAACATCTACCACAAAGCGCTTCAGTCCAATTATTCTTCCTATTCGCGGATGGACACTGCCGCTATTCTTACCGCCGATTCACTGCAGAAGTTTCATCCGGCTATCCTGCTCAACTTCGTCCGCAGCGACTGGTACTCCATCTGCCAGTCAGCCAATGCCAATTCGGCTGCCATGAAAGAGAGCATCGACATGCACGAAAAGAACATCTACGGAAAATCCAAACTACTGCATAAGCACGAGATCGTGATGCAGAAGAAATTCACCTTCTCCATAGCCTGTTTCCTGCTCTTTTTCATTGGTGCGCCGCTGGGTGCCATCATCCGGAAGGGTGGGCTGGGGATGCCGGCGGTGGTTGCCACCCTCTTCTTTATTCTCTTCTGGATCGTCTCCTTCACCGGAGAAAAATATACGGCAGAAGGGGTATTGCCTGCCTGGCAGGGGATGTGGATCGCCCCGCTGATGCTGCTGCCCATCGGCATATTCCTGACCTATAAAGCCACCATCGACGCCTCCCTGCTCGATGTGGACTCATGGCTCCGGTTTTTCCAGAAATTCCTGAAATTCCCACCCAAACCGGTCGCATGAAGATCCTGGAACTTTGCAACAAATCTCCCTATCCTCCCCGGGAAGGAGGCCCCATCGCAATGAACATGATCGCAGAGGGATTGCTGGACGAAGGGCATGAGGTGAAGATCCTGGCCGTTAACTCCTATAAATACAACATCAATCCGGATGACATCCCCGGAACCTACCGGGAGCGAACCGGCATTGAACTGATCGATGTCGACCTCCGGATCAGGCCCCTGGCTGCCTTTCTGAACCTCTTTACGGGCCGTTCCTATCATGTGAAACGGTTTATCTCCGATACCTTCCGGAAACGGCTCATCGAAGTGCTCCGTGAAACCCGGTTCGACATTGTCCAGATGGAGACCCTTTTTATGGCCCCTTACCTGGAGACGGTGAAGGCTCATTCCGAAGCAAAATCAGTGCTTCGCGCCCACAACATCGAACACCTCATCTGGTCGAGGATAGCCGAAGTTACAACGAATCCACTGAAGCGCTGGTACATCCGCCACCTGGCTGCCACGCTGAAGCGTTACGAACAGACGATGATCCGGCAGTTCGACGGCGTGGTGGCGATTACGGAAAAAGACGCTGACTACTTCAGTTCGCAGTTGGCAGTTGGTAGTTGGCAGAATTCAAAAAGCGAGAAGCGAAACGCGAAACGCGAAACGCGAAACGCGAAACGCGAAACACGAATCATCGCTGTTCCCTATGGTGTCGGCCTCGACAATTTTCCACCGCCGGTCCCCTGTCCCGATCCGGTTTCGCTATTTACCATCGGGGCGATGAACTGGATCCCGAACGCGGAAGGGGTCAGGTGGTTTCTCCATCATGTCTGGCCCGAAGTCCACAAAGAGTTCCCCTCCCTGAAATACTACCTGGCAGGAAGGGAGATGCCCGACTGGATGCTGCGGATGAAGTTCCCGAACGTGGAGGTGCTCGGTGAAGTGCCCGATGCACGGGAGTTCATTGACGCACACGGGATCATGGTCGTACCGTTGCTCTCCGGCAGCGGGATCCGGATCAAGATCATCGAAGGGATGGCAGCCGGGAAACCGGTTCTATCCACCCTGATCGGCGCGGAAGGGATCGACTGCACCAGCGGGAAAAACATCCTCATTGCCAATGCTCCCTGCGAGTTCATCGATATGATCTCCCTTTGCATCAACGACCCTGACCGCTGCCGGAACGTGGGCGAGGAGGCCAGAGGACTGGTGGAAACCACATACAACCGCAGGCACATCATACGAAAGCTGGTCACATTTTATGAACAACTCACCGGGTAAACCACTTTTTTTTATTTTTGTCCGGTTGAAGCACGCTCCATGAAGCTATTTTTTCTTTTACCACGAGTTCCCTACCCTACCGAGAAAGGCGATAAACTGCGTGCATTTCATCAGATCACGCACCTGGCAAAGCACCACGAAATCATCATCTGCGCCCTCAATGAAGGGGTGTTGCATGAAGATGCCATCCCCGTGCTGAGCAAATACGCCAGTGCCGTGCATATCATCCCCCTCTCCAGGGCCACTATCATCAGCAACATCATCCGGGCACTCTTCACGGGAAAACCGCTGCAGGTGGGATACTATTATAATAAGGCCACAAAAAAGATCATCCAGTCCCTGATCAATAAATACAGGCCCGATCATATCTTCTGCCAACTGATTCGCATGGCCGACTATGTCAAGGATCTGCCCGTACAAAAAACCCTCGACTACCAGGATGTTTTCTCGAAAGGAGTGGAACGGCGGCTGGCCGGTTCCTCTCTCTTCCTTCGCCCCTTTCTTCGGCTGGAATACAACCGGATGCTTGAATCGGAGCGGGATGCCTTCGACCGCTTCGACAACAAGATCATCATTTCGTATCCCGACCGTGATCTTATCCCTCATCCCGAAAGAAACAAGATCGTTGTGGTTGCGAATGGTGTTGACTCCTCTTTTTTCCATCCGCTGGAACGGGAAAAGGAGTACGACCTGCTCTTCACCGGCAATATGGGCTACCCGCCCAATGTCCAGAGCTGCGAATTCCTCATAAACCGGATCCTGCCACTGGTACTGGGAAAGAAGCCTGGCCTGAAGGTTCTGATCGCCGGGGCAAACCCCGCTATGCGGGTTAGGGTCCTGCGCTCCCTTCAGGTGGAAGTGAGTGGTTGGGTCCCCGATATGCGGGAGGCCTATGCCCGTGCCCGGATCTTTATTGCCCCGATGCAACTGGGTACCGGCTTGCAGAACAAACTCCTGGAAGCCATGGCAATGAACATTCCCTGTATCACCTCTCCACTGGCCAACCAGGCCCTCAATGCCCGGAACGGAGAAGAGATCCTCATCGGAGAAACACCGCAGGAATATGCCGATCACGTCGTCAGTCTCCTGAACGATACAGCGCTTGCTGCCCGTATCGCCGGGCAGGGACAACGGTTTGTCCTGAAGAACTACTCCTGGGAAGCGGAAACCGCCAAGATCAACGAGTTGATTACCGGGAAATAATAGAACTGGAAATTAGAAACTGGAAATTCGAAATTAGGAAACCAGTAAAAGTAAATAATTCCTAATTCGTAATTCGTAATTCGTAATTCGTAATTAAACGTATGTCCGACGATCGAAAGGTAATCTTCAGCATGGTCAATGTCTCCAAGACATTCCCGCCGCACAAACAGGTCCTGAAAAACATCTACCTCTCCTTCTTCTATGGAGCCAAGATCGGTATTATCGGGTTGAACGGTTCCGGAAAATCAACCCTGCTCCGCATCATTGCAGGAGCCGAAAAATCGTTCCAGGGGGAGGTGGTCTTTTCCCCCGGATATACGGTCGGGCTGCTGGAACAGGACCCCAGGCTTGACGAAACCAGGATTGTCCGGGAAATCGTCGAAGAAGGGGTGCAGGAGGTGGTGAACCTGCTGAAGGAATATGAAGAGATAAACAATCGGTTTGCCGATCCCATGTCAGACCAGGAGATGGAGAAACTGATCACCCGCCAGGGAGAGCTTACCGAGCTGCTGGAGCAGCAGGATGCCTGGAATCTCGACAGCCGGTTGGAACGGGCCATGGATGCCCTCCGCTGTCCCCTTCCGGAAACCCCCGTCGAGGTACTTTCCGGCGGCGAACGCCGCCGGGTGGCTCTTTGTCGGTTGCTGCTCCGCGAACCGGATATCCTGTTGCTCGACGAGCCCACCAACCACCTGGATGCTGAATCGGTACAATGGCTGGAACAACACCTCCAGCACTACAAAGGGACGGTGATCGCCATTACGCACGACCGCTATTTTCTCGATAATGTGGCCGGCTGGATCCTGGAACTGGACCGCGGGGAAGGAATCCCATGGAAGGGCAACTACTCCTCGTGGCTGGAACAGAAAACCCAAAAGCTCTCCCTGGAAGAGAAAACGGAAAGCAAACGGAAAAAGACCCTGGAACGCGAGCTGGAATGGGTCCGGATGTCACCGAAAGCACGCCATGCGAAAGGGAAAGCCAGGCTAAGTGCCTATGAACGGCTCATGAGTGAGGATGTGAAGACGAAAGAGGAGCGGCTGGAGATCTTCATTCCCAACGGACCGCGCCTGGGCAACCAGGTGATAGAGGCAAACGGCGTGGCCAAATCCTTCGGGGATAAGTTGCTATTCGAACACCTGGATTTCACCCTGCCACCGGCCGGTATCGTAGGAGTGATCGGCCCCAATGGCGCCGGTAAGACAACGCTCTTCCGGATGATCATGGGGACTGAAAAACAGACCTCCGGGACATTCATCACAGGCAACACCGTCAAGATTGGCTATGTGGACCAGTCGCACACGGCCATCGATCCGGAAAAAACAGTTTTTCAGGTTATTTCGGGAAACAGCGAGATCATCCAACTGGCCGGCCGTTCAATGAATGCCCGTGCCTATGTGGCCCGGTTCAACTTCAGCGGAGCCGACCAGGAGAAAAAATGCGGAGCCCTCTCAGGCGGGGAACGAAACCGGCTGCATCTGGCTCTCACGCTGAAAGAAGAGGCCAATGTGCTGTTGCTGGATGAACCCACCAACGACATCGATGTCAACACCCTCCGCGCCCTGGAGGAGGGGCTGGAACACTTCGCCGGCTGTGCGGTGATCATCTCCCACGACCGATGGTTCCTCGACCGGGTGGCCACCCATATCCTGGCTTTTGAAGGAGATTCGCAGGTGTGCTTCTTTGAAGGAGGCTATACGGAATACGAGGAAAACCGTAAAAAGAGGCTGGGAGACGAGGGGCCGAAGAGGATCAGGTATAAAAAGCTAAAAGAATAAGCTCCAAATAACAAGCTCCAAATAACAAATAATACCCAAATTTCAAAAACATAAAATTCAAAACAGAAGATTCAAATCCGTTTAATTAAAGGATTTTAAATCATTGGAATTTGTGACTTGGTGCTTATTTGTTATTTGGTATTTGATTATTGGAATTTCGATAATGATTAAAATAGACCAATCCCTCCTGGACCACGTTTCCCGGCTCGCTAAAGAATCTACGCGAGGACGAAAAAATTATAACTTCCACAAGACATACGATGACACACTTCAGCGACTTTTAAATGCCATCGAACCTTACAGCTATATCCAGCCCCACAAGCATGAGAAACCCGATAAGCGGGAGGTCTTTACCGTTCTCAGGGGCCGGCTGCTGGTAGTGGAATTCGATCCGGAAGGGAACATCGCCGATCATTGCATCATTGGCCCTGCGGAAAAAACATACGGAGCGGAGATCCCTGAGCGGATCTTTCATTCCATCTTCGCCCTGGAACCCGGCACCGTAGTCTACGAGATCAAAGATGGTCCCTACAGTCCGATCGATGATAAAAACTTCGCCCCCTGGGCACCGAAGGAAAACGACGTTGATGTCAAAGAATACATTATCGGTGTGCTGAACCACTTGGAGATTCGGCTTCCATAACACCTGGTTCAAGATTCAAGACTCAACCTTAATTGTTATCTTTGCCCAAAATTGCCTGAATGGCCAGCCAAAAACCATCGATCCCCAAAGGTACCCGTGATTTTACACCAACGGAGATGGTTCGTCGGAACTACATTTTCGACACCATCAGGGAGGTGTTTTTACGTTTTGGATACCAGCCTATCGAAACTCCTGCCATGGAGAACCTCTCCACCCTGCTCGGGAAATATGGCGAAGAGGGGGACAAGCTGCTTTTTCGCATCCTTAACTCGGGAGATTATTTGAAGAATGTCACAGAGGCACAGGGGCACAAAGGCACAGAGGCACAGGGGCACAAAGGCACAGAAGATGCATCTCCTCAGTCACCAGTCACCAGTCACCAATTAGCCCCATTGCCCCTCGTCCCTCGTTCCTCGTCCTTCGATCTCAACCAGTTCACCCAACAGATCTCCGAAAAAGGCCTCCGGTACGATCTTACCGTTCCCCTGGCCCGATTTGTTGTCCAGCATCAGCATGAGCTGACCTTCCCTTTCAAACGGTACCAGATCCAGCCGGTGTGGCGTGCCGACCGGCCGCAGAAAGGCCGGTACCGGGAATTTTATCAGTGCGATGTGGATGTGATAGGGACCAACTCGCTTCTCTGTGAGGTGGAGCTCATTCAGATCATCGATGAGATCTTTTCCAGGTTGAATCTTCCTGTGGTGATCCGGGTGAATAACCGGAAGATCCTCACCGGTATTGCCGAAACAATCGGGGCATCTGAAAAGCTGACCGACATCACCCTGGCCATCGATAAATTGGACAAAATCGGCCTGCAACAGGTCAACGAAGAACTGGCCGTACGGGGACTCTCCGCCGAATCGATTGAACGGTTGCAACCCGTCCTCACACTGGAAGGGAAGATCAAGGAGAAGAAAGGATTCCTGGAGCAGCTTCTCGTCGGATCCGAAACCGGCATCCGGGGACTTGAAGAGCTGTGCCACGTGCTGAAATACCTGAAAAGCCTGGAGGTCAGGAACAAATTTGAATTTGATGTGCGGTTGGCACGCGGACTCAATTATTATACCGGGATCATCATTGAAGTGATGGCCAGCGGCCTCTCCATCGGCAGTCTCTGCGGAGGCGGTCGGTACGATGACCTGACAGGGATCTTCGGTCTGCCTGGTCTCTTTGCAACCGGGGTTTCCTTTGGAGCCGACCGGATCTACGATGTGATGATGGCCCTGAAACTTTTCCCTGATACGATCCGTTCAACCACCCGGGTGCTTTTTGTGAACTTTGGGGAGGAAGAGGAGCGGTTCAGCATGCAGGTACTGAAGAAGATCAGGGAAGCCGGCATCCCGGCCGAGATCTACCCCGAACCGGTGAAGCTGAAGAAACAACTCGATTATGCCAACCGCAAGGAGGTTCAATATGTGGTCCTGGCCGGAAAGGAAGAGATCCTCTCCGGCAAGGTCACTCTGAAGAATATGAAAACCGGGGAGCAGCAGACCGTCCTCACCGATAAACTCACTAAATATATCATATGACTCTAACTATCACTGGCGCTGGCCTTACCATTGAAGATGTCGTACAGGTTGCCCGTCATCACCGGAAAGTCGAACTGCACTCCGATGCCATCGAACGCATCAACAAATGCCGGGCGATGCTGGAAAAGAAGATCGAAGCCCATGAGATCATGTACGGTGTCAATACCGGCATCGGGGAGTTCTCGGAGGTGGTCCTCACCGACGACCAGGTGAAGGACTTTCAGAAGTACCTTATATATAACCACGCAGCCGGGATCGGTGAACCAATGCCCCTTGAATGGGTCCGGGGAGCCATGCTGGGACGCATCAATGTCCATGCCCATGGCAATTCAGGATGCCGGCCGGAGATCACCCAGACACTGGTGGAGATGCTCAACAAAGAGGTGACCCCGGTTGTTTGTACAAAAGGCTCGGTTGGAGCCTGTGGCGACCTGGCCCCGATGTCCCAGATCGCCCTGCTGATGATGGGTGAAGGAGAGGCTTTCTATCAGGGGGAGCTGCTTCAGGGGAAGGAGGCACTCGACCGTGCAGGAATCCCGGTACCGGGTCTGAAAGCCCGCGACGGACTGGCTACTATCAACGGATCCAATGTTCTGACCGCTATGAGCGCCATCTTTCTGTACGATGCAAACCGGTGGTTGAAACAGGCCGAGATCGCTGCTTCCATGTCACTCGAAGCCATGAAAGCCAATATGCGGCCCTATCACCCGAAACTGCATGAGGTTCGCGGTTTCAAAGGAGCTGTCCGGAGTGCTGCAGCCATCCTTAAATGTGTGAAGGGAGGCGACCTGTATGAAGGGACCATCAAATGCAAGGTCCAGGATGCCTATTCGATGCGTTCTACGCCTCAGGTACTTGGAGCCGCCCACGATGCGCTGGCGTTTGCCCGATCCCAGGTGGAGATCGAACTGAACGGGGTGGGCGATAATCCGGTCTTTTTCCCGGAGGAGAATCTCCAGCTTTCGGGAGCCAATTTCCAGGGATCACCGGTATCCGTTCCCATGGATATGGCGGGTATTGTAATCACCATGGTCAGCGTACTATCGGAACGGCGGATGAACAGGCTGAACAATCCTGCCCTCAGTGTAGGACTTCCCGCTTTTCTGACCAAGGGAGCCGGGATGTTCAGCGGACTCATGCTGAGCCAGTATACCGCCGACATGCAAATTGTAGAGCAGCGGATCCTCTCGATGCCGGCTTCCATCCAGTCGATCCCGGCTGCGGCCGACCAGGAGGACTTTGTCTCCATGGGCATGAACACCGCTTTAAAGAACTTCCAGATTCTCGATAACGCTTACGGAATCCTGGGAATCGAGTTCATGGCTGCCGCCCAGGCGCTGGACTTCCGGGAATATAAAGTTGGCGCCGGAACAGCCAAAGCCAAAGAGGTGATCCGCCGGCATGTGAAATTCCTCGACATCGATCGGCCGTTGTACCCCGACCATAATGCCATGAAGAGCCTGGTACAATCGTGTGAGATCCTGGAAGAAGTCGAGGCGCTGGTGGGGAGCCTGGAATAAATCCGTGGTGCAGTGGTGCAGTGGTGCCATGGTGAAAAATTTATGTCATTCGTCATTCATGTTCATTTTTGTCATTATTCATTATCTTTGGACTTCTTATAATCCTTTCAATTATGGAAACATCTGCTGAAACCTGTTCCTGGATCGCCCTGAGTCTGGCCATCCTGATTCCGATCTTTTTAATCTGCTTTTCCATCCTTGTGCTGGAGATCGTAGCCCTGTGGTTTGTTCTGGAAAAAGCCGGTGAACCCGGTTGGGCTGCCATCATCCCCATCTACAATTATCTGATGGTGATCAAGATAGCCGGAAAACCGTGGTGGTTTATTTTGATCATGCTGGTCCCTATTGTAAACCTGGTGATTTACATTATCATCCTGAACGGATTATCTAAAAGTTTCGGCAAGGATGAAGCGTTTACAGTTGGCCTCTTCTTTCTCCGGTTTATCTTCCTGCCTATTCTCGGATTCGGGAAAGCTCAGTATGTGGGCGATAAATCAAATTTCTGCTAAACCAGGCGCCTGTTGATGGATGAACTACCACAGCCGCCTCTTGCACCGGCCGGGCCGAGCAGGTCGCAGTTCCTGACCATTCTGTGCATCCTCACCTTCATCGGAAGCGGGGTTAATGCACTCTCAAGTTTCATGGTTGCCTCGTTTTACGACATGTTCCTCGTGGTAGCTAAAGAGTTCAGTGAACGATTCGACCTGCCGGCAATGGAGACACTGATGAATGCCACCCCCGGATTTTTTGTAATCTTTGGATTTCTCTTCATGGGATCCCTCACCGGGGCGATCCTGATGTGGCGGTTGCAGAAAGTGGGCTTTCATGTATATACCATTGCCCAGATTCTGCTGCTGATCGCCCCGATATATTTCATGAAACTACCGGCTCCATCGCTTCTCGATCTTCTCTTTTCCGGTCTTTTCATTATTCTATACAGTACCCAGCTAAAACAGATGCACTGACCATGGATCCAGACGAACCGAACCCGGTTGAACGACCCGGATCTCCTGAACGGAAACGGCCTCTGCTGCTATCCTTGCTATGTCTCTTTACCTGGATCTATTACGGCTTGCTGGCTATCTTCTTGTTGCTGGCGCTCTGTTACTCGGGATGGATCACCGGAGTCATCCGGCAGTACATCCCGGAACAGAACGGATCCAAAGGGTTGATGATTCTGTTGTTTTCAGGATTGTTCATGCTGCATGCAGCCGGATTCAGTGGTGTGATCCTGATGTGGAACCTCCGCCGGACCGGGTATTACATCTTCTCTGTATCCACGTTGCTGATCACTCTGTTCCATCTCTTCCGGCCTGAGATCTCCTGGCTATCGACTGCCGTATATGTAATCCTTGTTTTTCTCTTCAGTATGTTGATCCGCCAAATGCATGTTCCGGCAAGCCATTGATGCGTCAACTGCAGGATTTTTTTAATCTCCTAATAAAATTTTTTAAAAAAAATTTGCTTTGTAGGGAAATTTATTCTTAACATTGTATTGGATTTATACTAAAACTATTAAAAGCATACGCTTTATATTCTATATTTTGTTTGTTTAGGCCAGACTTTATTCTTTTATTGTGAATTTATAGTTCACTGATTATTAAATAGTTTACAAACCAAAATCAACAGGTATGAGAACATTTACTATGATCCTTGCCCTGCTTTTCTTTGTGGGTTTGCAAGGAGTTTTTGCGCAAGCGCGTGTCATAACCGGGGTGGTCACGTCATCGGATGATGGGAAACCTATCCCGGGAGTGACTGTACTGGTGAAAGGTACGACAATCGGTACCACCACTGACCTGGACGGAAAATACGCCTTATCTGTTCCGGCAGAGTACAAAACAATTGTCTTTTCCTTTGTCGGAATGCAGACATTTGAGGCTACCATTGGTGAATCCAACACCATCAATGTATTGATGGAACCGGGTGTCATGTATATGGATGAAGTGGTGATCACGGCACTCGGCATTCCCCGGGAAAAAAAGTCGCTGGGTTACGCGACACAGGAGGTCTCGGGAGCTGAAGTGAACATGGTCAAAACCGACAATTTTGTAAACTCCCTGGCGGGACAGGTCGCGGGATTGCAAATTACAACCACCACCAATATGGGTGGTTCTACCAATGTCCTGTTACGGGGCAGCAAATCATTAACGGGTAACAACCAGGCCCTGTTTATCATCGATGGGGTCCCCGTAAATAATGATGTCACCAACACACGGGCTCAGGAGCAGGCCGGAACCGGCTACGACTTTGGTAACGCTGCTTCCGATATTAACCCGGAAAACATTGAGTCTATTAACGTGTTGAAAGGCGCTGCTGCCACCGCATTATACGGTTCAAGGGCTGCCAACGGCGTGATCATGATTACGACCAAGAAAGGGAAAAAGGCCGTAGGTCTTGAGAGAAAAGGCGCAGGAGTTACCTTCAGTACCAGTGCATCTATAGGATTCGTTGATCGGAAAACATTCCCTGCTTATCAGGATAAATACGGTGGAGGTTATGGTAATTACTATTACGGGCCGGGAGACTTCTGGTATATGCGCTATATCAATCCGGATGGAACCATCACCGTGGATCCGACCTATGAAGGCCAGCCTGAAACGCAATGGGTTGTGACCTCAGAAGATGCTTCCTATGGCGCCCCGTTTGATGACAAACTGGTATATCAATGGGACGCGGTCGATCCGCAATCTCCGAATTACCTCAAAGCCACTCCATGGCGGGTTGCCGAACACGACCCCGTTACCTTTTTTGAAAAGCCGTTGACTTTTGTCAATACACTGGCTATTGAAAACGGATCTGCAAAAGGGAATTACAGGTTAGCTTATACAAACTTTACGCAAAACGGGTTGATGCCGAACAGCAAGCTGACAAAAAACAACGTGATGCTGAGTGGAAGCTGGAATGTGAACGACAGGTTAACCGTTGCAGGCTACGGTGAATATTCCCTTCTAAATGCTAAAGGGCGTAATTCAACAGGGTATAACGATAACATTATGGGATCTATGCGTCAATGGTGGCAAATGAATGTGGATATTCAGCAGCAGAAAGACATGTACGATCTGACCAAACGGAACATAACCTGGAACTGGGCCGACCCGTCGGATGCGGTTCCGATTTACTGGGATAATCCCTACTGGACCCGGTACCAGAACTACGAAACTGATAAAAGGAACCGTTTTATCGGCAATATGTCAGTCAATTATAAAGTTGCCAAGTGGATGAGTCTTTTTGGCCGGTTCTCTGTTGATACATACTCAGAACTTCAGGAAGAAAGAAGGGCCGTGGGTAGTGTTCCCGGCACATTTGGTATCGGCACCGGAGTTGATGGCAGTATTGGCAGAAGCGATCAGGAATCCGGATACATGAGAAGGGACATTACCTTCAGTGAGTTCAACTATGATGCTATGGCCAATTTTAATACAGACATCGGGAAGCACTTTAATCTGAAAGCTATCTTAGGGATGAATATCAGGCAGACCAAGTTTGACCGTTTGATCGCATCAACCGGTGGGGGTTTGTCCGTTCCCGAACTCTATTCATTACAGAACAGTGCGGGACCGTTACCCCTTCCAAAAGAACTTGCTTCCACCGTGAGGGTATATGGGATTTATGCAAGCGCTTCGCTGGGATTCAAAAACTACCTCTACCTGGACGCTACACTCAGACGGGACCAATCCTCGACGTTACCGAAAGACCATAATTCATACTATTATCCCTCCGTTGCCGGAAGTTTTATCTTTTCCAATGTGATCCCGAATGCCAAATGGCTCTCCTTCGGAAAAATCAGGCTGAATTATGCCATGGTCGGGGAAAGCCCCGGATTTGACCAGCTGGTTGATAATTACCTGGTGTTATCCCCATTCAACGGGTTGACCACAGCGGTCCCCACCACACAGAAAAACCCTGATCTGAAGCCGGAAAACACCAAAAGTATTGAAGGTGGTCTTGAAATGTACTTCCTTGGCAGAAGGCTTGGTTTTGACCTGGCCCTGTATAAAACCAACACTATCAATCAGATCCTGCCACTTCCGGTTTCCACCAGCACCGGTTATAACATTAAAATAATCAATGCAGGTGAAATTCAAAATAAAGGGATCGAATTAGCCCTCAAGGGAACTCCGGTAAAAACCAACAACTTCAAATGGGATATCACATTAAACTGGGCACTGAACAGAAATGAAGTAAAAAGCTTACTGGAAGGTGTTAACAACCTGCAATTAGGTAGATTCCAGGGAGGAGTTTCCATCAATGCCATGGTTGGACATCCCTATGGTGTGATTTATGGAACCGATTTTATCTATGATGAAGCTACCGGGGAGAAAGTGGTAGATCCGGCCAACGGCAGGTATCTGAGAACTGCTACCTCTGATCAGGTGATCGGGAACGCAAACCCGGATTGGCAGGGTGGTTTCTTAAATACTTTCACCTATAAAAACTGGTCGCTCGGCTTTTTGATCGACTTCCAAAAAGGCGGAGATATTTTCTCGCTTGATATGTACTATGGATTGGCAACCGGTTTGTATGAAGAAACTGCCGGTGACAACGATCTCGGCAATCCGGTCAGAGACCCGATCGTTTGGGTTGATCCGGCTGATCATAGCAAAGGGTATGCTGCCAACAGCGGTGGATTTATCAACCCGGGTGTGAATCCCGACGGGAAAGAAAATACGGCCAGGATTGATGCTTCTACGTATGGCGCCTACGGGTACAGAAGACTTCCGAATGCAGCCTTTGTATACGATGCAAGCTATGTCAAACTGCGGAATATCTCGCTGTCCTATTCCATTCCCCCCAAAGCCCTGCAAAAGTGCTTTATTACCGGGATAACCATAACAGCTGTGGCCTCCAACGTCTGGATCATCTTCAAAAACCTGCCTCATGCAGATCCTGAATCTGGATTGGGAGCCGGAAACCTGCAAGGGTATTCAACCGGGTCAATGCCTTCGACACGTGATTTTAGTCTGAACTTAAGATTCACCTTCTAATATAAAAAAGTATGAAAAATATATTAGCAATTCTATTTATCCTCCTGCTGGTTTCATCCTGTAAGAAACTCGAGGATTTAAATGTGAACACCAAAGACCCCACGACTGTCCCCGGAGAATCGTTATTTACGGGAGCACAGCTGCGTCTTTCCAACGGCATGACTACGCCCAATGTGAACATAAACAATTTTCGCATGTTTGTTCAGCATTGGACGGAGACTACCTATATTGACGAGGCCAACTACGACATCACCACCCGGCCGATTCCCGGCAACTGGTGGAATATCTTCTACCGGGATGTGCTGATGAATCTGAAGGAATCAGCCAAAGTGCTGCAAGCTGCAGGGACACTTCCGGGCGATGGCCCCAATGTTCTTCCGAACAAACTTGCCATTGTGGAAGTTCTCACTGTTTATGCCTATAGTGTGATGGTTGAAACGTTCGGGAATGTTCCTTATTCAGAGGCCCTGGATCCGGCTATCGTATTGCCCAAATACGACGATGGCCTTACTATCTACAAGGATCTGATTACCCGGCTTAATGCTGCAATTGCATCCATGGATCAGGGAGAGGCCAGTTTTGGCGGTGCAGATAACATGTATTACGGCGATGTGGCAAAGTGGTATAAATTTGCCAATTCCCTGAAATTAAGAATGGGGATGCTGCTTGCCGATGTCGACGAAACTTTGGCCAGAACTACCGTTGAGGCCGCTGCTCCGAACGTAATTATGTCCAACGCCGATAACGCGTTACTCACGTATATGGGTTCACAGCCAAATAATAACCCGGTGAATGACAACCTGGTTCTCAGCGGCCGGAACGATTTTGTTGGCGCCAACACCCTGATTGATGTGATGAACGAGTTGAACGACCCCAGGCTGCCATTCTTCTTTACTACCGTTGGAGATCCTCCGGCGTATATTGGAGGAATTTATGGCGAATCCAACGATTTCAGTCAATTCTCGCATGTTGCCCCTGCACTTACCGAGTCTACCTACCCGTCAAACTTTTTTGACCTTACCGAGGTGGAATTCTTACTGGCAGAAGGTGTAGAAAGAGGATTCCTTGGGGGAACTGCTGAAGAGCATTATAATAAGGCAATTACCGCTTCCATTGAGGCCTATGGAGGTACTGCGGGAGAGATAGCCACTTACCTGGCAGATCCGAAAGTTGCCTATTCAACTGCTGTTGGAGACTGGAAACAAAAAATCGGAACTCAAAAATGGATCGCACTCTATAATCGCGGGTTTGAGGGTTGGACAGCCTGGAGAATGTTGGATTACCCCAAGCTGGTCGCTCCCCCTGATGCCGATAGTGATGTTCCTTTGCGATTGACCTATCCTGTTGCAGAACAAACATTGAATGGCGCAAACCGTGCAGCAGCAGCTGCTGCTATTGGCGGAGATGATGTAGCAACAAAACTTTTCTGGGATAAAAACTAAACCCATTCCCATTGTTTGACAAAAAGAGGCTGTCTCAAAACACCGAGATAGCCTCTTTTTTGTATGGGCACCCGGACCGGTTGCCCATACGTATTTATATCTGCCCCTGTTCCCGGCACCAGCGGATCGTCTCCTTCAGCCCTTGTTCCAGATCGTAGGCCGGGGTGAAATGCAGATCCCCGAAAATGCCCGATGGGTCGCATTGCCAGTTCCGGCTGGTCAGGATCCGGGCTTTGTCGCGGTTCAAAAGTGGAACCTGTCCGAAAGGGCGGGCAACGGATTGCAGGGCTGCAGCTAATCCCTTAACAACACCTGCCGGAACCACCACCGATACCGTGCGCTTCCCCAGGATTTGCTTCACCAGGGCCGAAAACTCCCTGGCTGAATAGTTCCGGCCATCCGAAACCACCCAGGTGGAACCTGTAAAAGCAGATTCCAGGGCATCAAAGACTATCCTGACGAGATCACCGATATAGATAAAACTGATCCGCTGAGAGGAGGTTCCGGCATACAGTTCGAAACCCCGGCTGATGGTCCGGTACACCTGCAGGTAGTCCCGCTCGCGCGGGCCATAGACACCTGTTGGTCGAACGATAAGGAATGGAAATCCGGGGCGGGATTCCAGAAAATGTTCAGCGGCAAGCTTACTTTTTCCGTAAGGATCAACAGGATTGGGAGGGGTATCATCCGTGATGGGCTGCATCAAAACAGGATCACCCGGCCCGATCGCCGCCAGCGAACTGATGAAGAGAAACTTGTCGGGAATGAACCCGGTAACCTCAAGCGATGTAACCAGATTCCTGGTCAGCCCCTCATTAATCCGGTAAAACTCTTCCGCATTGCGCGCCCTGGTGATCCCGGTATTGTGTACGACGAAATCAAAGCGGAAATCCCCGGTTGCATCGTGTTGAAACTGCTCGGAGAGGTGCTCCGGATCGGCCAGATCCAGTTCGGCAATCCGGATGCGCGGATCGGTGAGGTATTGCCGGGAGCTGGTCCGGCGGACCGCAGCCCATACCTCATATCCCCGCTTCAACCCCTCCTCCACCAAATGACTGCCAATAAATCCGCTTGCCCCGGTAATCAGAACGCTTTTCGCTTTTCGCTTGCTTCGTCGCTTCTCTCCTCGCAATGACATTTTCACCATCTCACCATTTCACCATTTAGAAATGCTTTATCCACACCCTTCTCCGGACATTTTTCTTTCCCGGAAAATTCTTCCAGATGGTCAACGCTTTGGTGTTGTCGTCCAGTTGGGGACTGGAAATGGCCTTTTTAATGCCGAAATCAAGGTAGGCTTTGTGCATCTCGTAGAAGAAGAGAGCAGCAACTCCTTTTCCGTGGTAATCGGGATGTACGCCGAGGAGATACATGTCGATGATCTCGTTCTTGTTAATCGCCTTTAACAAATGGTACCAGCCAAACGGGAACAACCGGCCGTCGGATTTCTGGAGGGCATAGGTGAGGTTCGGCAGGGAGATGCCGAAACCGACAATGTCGTCGTTCCGATCCACCACAAAGGAGATAAACTCGGGACGGATGAATCCAAAATACTGTTTGGTGTAGGCATCCATCTGCTCCTCTGTCAGAGCGGCAAAGCCATAGAGGTCGTCATACGCCACGTTCAGCATCCGGAACATCTTCCGGGCATAGGGCAACAAATCTTTCTTTTTCTTGGTCTTAACCACCTCCACATGATACCGTTGCTCTACCAAAGATTTTGCTTTTTCAAATTTTTCCGGGATAGGCGGGATGGAAAACTCATACTGTACCCAGTCGGCAGCCTTCACAAATCCCATCCGCTCCATGTGTACGGGATAATAAGCATGATTATAGATCGAGGTCATGATGGCCAGCTGGTCAAATCCTTCAATCAGCATGCCTTCATTATCCATGTCGGAAAACCCAAGAGGGCCGTGGATGCCGGTCATTCCCTTCGCTTTGCCCCAGGCTGCGACGGTATCAATGAGTGCATCAGAGACCACCGGGTCATCAATAAACTCGATCCAGCCGAACCGTACCAGGTTCTCCTTCCATCGTTTATTGGCTTTGTGGTTGATAAATCCCGCTATCCGGCCAACCGGTTTCCGGTCCCGGTAGGCGATCCAGTACTCCGCCTCGCAATGGGCAAAAGCGGGATTTTTATCCCTGCGAAGTGTTCGAATCTCGTCCATTCGCAGCGGTGGGCACCAGTATGGATTGCCCCGGTAAAACCGGAACTGAACCCCGATGAATCGCTTCAGGTCGCGATTGGTTTTAACAGGTCTGATTTCCAGATCCATAGGCAGATGTATTTGGATTTATATGATCTCCAGCTTCTTTCCTATCCGGTGAAAGGCATCCAGGGCACGGTCAATCTGTTCCGGGGTATGCGTAGCCATCAGAGAGAACCGGATCAGCGCTGCATTCTTCTTGACTGCCGGAGGTACTATCGGGTTGACAAAGATTCCTTCATCCAGCAACATCCGCGTCAGGATCAGTGTTTTCATGTTATCCCTGATGTAAATAGGGATGATCGGGGTAACGGTTTTCCCGATATCGAAACCCAGTATGCTGAACTGGTCAATGGTGTACCGGGTCAGAGACCAGAGTTTTTCAATCCGTTCCGGTTCCTCCCGGATGATCTCCAGGGCTGCCAGGACCGTTGCTGCAGAAGCCGGGGTGATGCTAGCCGAGAAGATCAGCGAACGGGAATGGTGCTTGATGTAGTTGATGGTATCCCAGTCACTGGCAATGAATCCCCCGATGGAAGCCAGCGATTTGGAGAAGGTTCCCATGATCAGATCCACCTTGTCGGTGAGTTCGAAATGAGAAGCCGTGCCGGAACCGTTTTCGCCCAGAACACCGATCGAATGGGCATCATCCACCATGATTGTTGCCTCGTATTGTTCTGCCAGTCTGACGATCTGCGGCAGATCCGCAATGTCTCCATCCATGCTGAACACCCCGTCCACCACAATGAGCTTGATCCTGCCCGGAGCGCATTGCTTAAGCATCTTCTCCAGGGAAGCCATATCGTTGTGACGGAATTTCAACACCCGGGCGAAAGAGAGGCGGCATGCTTCAATGATGGAAGCATGGTCCAACTCATCAATGAGAATGTAATCGTTCCGGGAGGCGATGGTCGGGATCACTCCGATGTTCACCTGAAATCCCGTGCTAAAGACCAGTGCCGCTTCTTTACGGACAAACCTGGCAAGCTCTTCTTCCAGTTGAATATGGATGTCAAGGGTGCCGTTCAGAAACCGGGAACCTGCACATCCTGAACCGTATTTCACGATCGCCTGCCGGGCAGCTTCTTTGATCTTCGGATGGGTGGTGAGTCCCATATAGCTGTTTGATCCGAACATCAGAACAGGTTTCCCGTGCATGGTCACCACCGTATCCTGATCGGATTCGATCACCCTGAAAAAGGGATAAAGGCCCAAAGCCTCTACCCGTTGAGGTTCCTTATAGGCAGAAGTCTTTTGTTGTAAAAGCTTCATAGCGCCTGTTCTTGTAAAGCAACCTCTTTGCCTGCCTGTAATGCCCGGATATTCAGGTCAACTACCTCTTCCCCTTTTTTAATGAAAATCGTCCGGATTGCATCTTCCAGAAGCGTAAAATCCATCTCCAGGAATGGGGACGCAGCTCCCAGGATCACCATGTTGGCGGCTTTCACCGAACCGGCCTCCCTGGCCAGGGTATCCGCATTGAGGAGGATGTGATGGGGGACGCTACGGATAGCTTGTAATACCTCTTCAAGATCAGGATAGTTCGGGATGTTGTTCAAGTGCTGTGAACTGGAGATCAGCCATCCCTTCTTTGAAAGGTACGGCAGGTACCGGAGCGACTCAAGTGGTTCAACGGCGATGATCAGGTCTGCTTTTCCGAAAGGGATCAGGTCCGATGCAATCTCCTGGTGTGAGATCCGCAGGTTCGACACTACATCCCCGCCACGCTGACTCATCCCATGAACCTCCGACTGTTTCAGGTGCATTCCCTGCTCCAGGGCAGCAGTGCCGATCACGGCCGCAATAGAGAGAATGCCCTGTCCGCCGACACCGGCCAGAATGATATCTTTTTTCATGAAGTAGCAGGTTGTTTTTTCTTAAACTTGTCTCTCATCCGTTTATCGATGGCTACAATGCACTCCCGGCGGGGGATGATCACCGATACTCCGGGATAGGCCAGCTCCTCTTCCAGGATCCTGACAAACTCATCATGATTTTTCCTCAATGGCCTGACCACCCTGATATGCTCCTCCTCCACGCCCAACCCTCTGCAGATATCCTCCAGCCGCCCTTCCGCAGCGGAACTCTGACCACCCGTCATGGCCGTGGTGGCATTATCCAGGATCAGTACGGTGATGGGAGATTTCTCTATCACCGCATCGAGCAATCCGGTCATGCCGGAATGGGTAAAGGTAGAGTCGCCAATCACAGCCACAGCCGGCACCATTCCGGCATCCGCCGCCCCTTTGGCCATGGGGATGGAAGCACCCATGTCCACGCAGGAATTGATCGCTTCATAAGGTTGCAACGCTCCCAGGGTATAGCACCCGATATCGGAAAAGACACGTCCTTTGGGAAGGATAGCCAGCGCCTGGTTGAGTGCCTTGTAAGAGTCGATGTGCGGACAACCGGAACAGAGCGAAGGGGGGCGCCCCACCATTAAGCCGGGTACCGGTACGCCAACCGTATCTTCCATCCCCAGCGCAACGGCTACGATGTTGGGATTGAGTTCCCCATCGCGCGGAATGGTGCCGTCGAACCGTCCTTTGATCTTCAATCCACGTCCCAGGTAACCCTTCAGCAACTCTTCCACCATAGGGTAGCCATCTTCGACCACCAGAATCTCATCACATGTATCAGCCATCTGCTCCATCAGGATGCGAGGAAGCGGATACTGTCCGATCTTGAGAACGGGATAGGGCGCCTTGCCCTCCGGATAGTTCTCCATGAGGTAGTTGTAAGCCAGCCCACATACGACGATCCCCATCGATCTGTCCGGGCCATCAATGGTTTTGTTAAAGGGAGACTCTTCGGATTCGCGGATGAAATGGTGATGATCGCCCAGCAGGTGTTTATATCGTTTCCTGGCGATGCTGGGCAGTAATACATACTGACGGAGATCGGAAGGCAACCGTATCTCATTCTGGGAGCGAACCTCTTTTCTGACGACGCCGGCGCGCGAATGAGCCAGCCGGGTGGTAAGCCGCAGCAGGACCGGGATGAGGTACTTTTCCGAAAGGTCGAATCCGTAATGGACCATATCATAAGCCTCCTGCTGGTTGGAGGGCTCGAGGATCGGTAGTAGGGCAAACTTTCCGAAAAAGCGTGAATCCTGTTCATTTTGTGAGGAGTGCATGGAGGGATCATCAGCCGCCACCACGATGAGGCCCCCGTTGGCGCCGGTGATGGCCGAGTTGATAAAGGGGTCTGCCGCAACGTTAAGACCGACATGTTTCATGCACACCATAGCCCGTTTGCCGGCATATGACATTCCCAGAGCCGCTTCCATGGCTGTCTTTTCGTTGGCCGACCATTGCGAATGAATCCCCTGCTCACGGGCATAGCTGGATTGCTGCACATATTCTGTAATCTCAGTGGAAGGAGTTCCCGGATAGGCATAGATTCCGGACAGGCCTGCATCAAGTGCTCCCTGGGCGATGGCCTCATCCCCCAGTAACAATAATTTCCGCATAAATAGTAATCCTTGGTAATGCTTCACAAACCTACGTACATTTTGGAAACTATACAACTCCTGTTGACTTTTTAAAGCCTTTTTGTACCTTTGATCCGACGGATATTTTTGCTGATCTTTTATGGAGTACAAAGACTACTATAAAATACTTGGAGTATTGAAAGAGGCCTCCCAGGATGAGATCAAAAAGAGCTACCGAAAACTGGCCCTGAAGTACCATCCCGATAAAAACCAGGGGAACAAAGAAGCGGAAGATCGTTTCAAGGAGATTGGAGAAGCATACGAAGTGCTGAAGGATCCTGAGAAAAGGAAAAAATACGACAAACTGGGCGTAAACTGGAAGCAATACGAGCATGCCGGTGCCGATGGAGGGTTTGACTATGCTACCTGGGCACAGCAGCAGAAGTGGCGGACAGGCGGACGGGCGGACGGGCGGACGGGCGGACAGGCAGCCGGGGATTTCTCAGATTTCTTTAACACCTTTTTTGGCGGCGGATTTCGTGGGGAGAACTACTATACCAATGTCCGGGATATCCCGCGCAAAGGAGAGGATTACCAGGCCGACCTCACCATTACGCTCACCGACGCCTACCATGGCACAGAAGCGATGATGTCGGTCAACGGGGAGAAGATCAAAGCTACAATCCCGGCCGGAGTACGCGACGGGCAAATCCTGCGGGTCAAAGGGAAAGGCGGCAAGGGAAGCGGCGGCCATGAAAGCGGCCACCTTTTCCTCAAGGTGAACATCCAGCCCCATTCCGGTTATGAACGAAAAGGCAACGACCTGTATACCGACATTCCTGTTCCACTCTATACCGCAGTTCTCGGAGGAAAAACAGCCGTCACCTCCCTCAAAGGCACTGTCCAGATCACCATCCCACGGGAAAGCCAGAACGGAAAGGTGGTACGGCTGAAAGGGCTGGGCATGCCCCTGTTCGGAAAGAAAAAGGAGTTCGGAGATCTCTATGTCCGGATCATCGTGGATATTCCACAGCATCTGACCCCGGAAGAGCGCTCCCTCTTTCAACAATTGGCTAACCTAAGAGGTGTATCATGAAGACCGGTTTCCACCTGATTCCCTATGACATGGATCAGCCACCCCGGGTGATCCTGGAATTTACCGAGGCTCTGGATGTCCATAACCTCCGGTACCTCTCCTGCGACCTGATGGAAAAACTGCAGATGGACGATGAACATCTGCTTGATGATGCCATCGAACGGGCTATCAACGCCTGTATTGCCCTATCCATTCCCTCACGGCAACACTTCCGCCGTATCTTCATCATCAAGGAAAACGGCATTCACCCGGGATGGCGTCTATCGGTACTGGGATGCTACCTCACCATAGTGAATGAAGATCCGTCGCATCCGATGGTCGCTCAATTTCAGGCATTTCTTTTGTAAATCATTCATTTTTTCTATTTTTGCGGCTCTTTTCATTCGCGATCATATACACCGACTATGAACTCTGTTCGCTTTCTCTATCTCGCTGCAACGTTTACAATACTCTCCCTTCTCTTCACTGCACCTGTCCGGGCTCAGTTTGGTACAGTCCGTGGGTTCGTCTATGAAGAGGCGACCGGCGAACCGGTTATTTTTACCAATGTCTACTTTTTCAAAACATCGCTTGGAGCGTCGACAGATGAAAACGGCTATTTTGCCATCACCCGGATCCCCCCCGGAGAGTACCTGCTGATGGTCACCTATATCGGTTTTGACAGCATTCAGATTCCCATGACTGTCAAGGCCAATGACCTGATCACCGAGAAACTTTACCTGAAATCCAGGGCGGTGAACCTGGGAGAGGTCAACATATCTGCCGCCCGGCAGGATAAAATGCAGGAGACACAAACCTCCATCATCAAAGTTACTCCCAAAGAGATCCAGAAGATCCCATCAATGGGCGGACAACCCGATCTGGCCCAATACCTTACCGTATTGCCCGGCGTCATCTTTTCCGGTGACCAGGGGGGACAGCTTTACATCCGCGGAGGCCCTCCCATTCAAAACAAAGTGTTGTACGACGGGATGATTGTTTACAACCCGTTTCATTCGATCGGGCTTTTTTCCGTTTTTGATGTCGATATTCTGAAGAGCATCGATGTGTATACCGGTGGATTCAATGCCGAGTATGGCGGCCGTATCTCCTCCATCATGGATATCTCCACACGCGACGGAAACAAGAACAGGATCAGCGGGAAGCTGGATGTCAGCACATTCGGGGCGAAAGCCCTGCTTGAGGGGCCCATCGTCCGCCAGAAAACCGAAAACTCCGCCAGTGCCTCCTTCATCCTCTCCGTGAAGAACTCTTATCTTGATAAAAGCGCGGATATCTTTTATTCGTACCTGGATCAGAAATTACCTTACAGTTTCCTCGATATCTACGGGAAGATCTCTGTGAATGCACCTAACGGGAGTAAAGTTAATTTTTTCGGATTCAATTTTTCTGATAAATCGACCCTTCAGGGATATAATTTTGATAACTCGGTAGTGACTGAGGTTCCTGTTCATTACAACTGGGACTCTTACGGGGGAGGCGGGAATTTCATAGTGATCCCCGGTAAATCGGCCGTGCTGCTGGAAGGGAATTTCGCTTACTCCTACTACAAGGTGAACATGGATGAACCCAACAAATCGCCGCGTTCTTCGGCCATCTCCGGATTTAACGGTGGTCTTCAGTTCACTTACTTCTTCGGAAGAAACTCCCTGAAGTACGGGCTCGATCTGTCGGGCTATAAAACGGTGTTTGATTTCTACAACTCCATCAACCGGAAGATTGATATCACACAGAACTCCACCGAGGTGGATGCCTTTGTGAAATTCAAATGGATTGTCGGAAAATTTATCATTGAACCGGGATTCAGGGCTCAGTACTACGCCTCGCTCTCGACCTTCTCACCCGAACCCCGCCTGGCTTTGAAATTCAATGTATCGGAGAGATTCAGGCTGAAGGCAGCGGGAGGATATTACACCCAGAATCTGATCAGCTCCACCAACGACCTGGATGTGGTGAATCTTTTTTATGGCTTTCTGACCGGTCCGGAAAATCTGCCGAAGAAATTCAACGGAAAAGATGTAAAAAATAAGCTTCAGCAGGCCTGGCATGCCGTTTTTGGATTTGAATGGGATCTGACCAATAACCTGAGCATCAATGTGGAAGGGTACTACAAGTATTATCCCCAGCTGACCAACCTCAACCGGAACAAACTCTTTGAAGACAACGAAGCCAATGCCGATCAACCCGATTACCTGAAGAAAGATTTCATCATCGAATCCGGAGATGCCGAAGGGGTGGATATTTCCTTGAGGTATGATCTCCGTAGTTTTCATTTCTGGGGAACCTATTCCCTGGGATTCATTCACCGGTTTGACGGCATTTCCACCTACGTTCCGCCTTTTGACAGGAGGCACAACCTGAACCTGATGGGGACCTATTCCTTCGGCAGGAGACAGACCTGGGAGGTCAACCTCCGGTACAACTACGGGTCCGGATTTCCTTTCACCCCCACACAGGGATATTACGAAGAGCTCCTTTTTACTTACATCGGCACCCCCGTCACCATAACCAACGGATCGCTGGGGATTCTCTATGGCGATTACAACTCACACCGGTTGACATATTATAGCCGGCTGGACATCGACCTGAAAAAATCATTCCTGTTTGGAAAGCATATGAAACTGGAGGTGGATCTCAGTGTAACGAACGTGTTGAACGAAAAGAATGTCTTTTATGTTGACCGGATTACCAACTCGATTGTTTACCAGTTACCGATCCTTCCAAGCCTGGGGCTGAGTTTCACTTTCTGATCCATGGACGCGACAGCCTCCGGAGAGACCTATTCGAACATCCTTTCATGGATTGAACTGGCTGAAATAACCCGTTTTGGGTGAGATTGGAAAAAGTGTATGTATCTTTGCATCACTGTATCGCAAGATGATAAAATCACGCGCCATGAAACAAACATTCAGTTACATAGCGACCCTGCTGGCTCTGCTGGTACTTGGATTTTCTGCCTGTACCACTGATCCGGCTCCCACGCCCACCGATCCACGGCAGGTTTTCCTGGGCGTATGGAGTGTGACAGAGACGGAGACCCGGCTCACCTACGAAGTAAATATCGAACTGGTTCCCCAATCCCAGAACCAGGGTGTATTTATTTACAACTTCGCCAATACAGGCAGTTCCAGCAATCCGGCCCATGCATTTGTATCCGGGAGTACGATTACACTGGAAGTTAATCAGGTGATCGGAGAAGACTGGATCATCAATGGATCCGGAACGTTATCCGGTTCCAGAATCAATTTCCCCTATACCCTGAAAGCCGGAGCAAATCTCTACAATATCTCGGCGGTATTTACCAGACTTTAATCAGCGGGAGCTTTGACAAAATTCTTCTCCCGCTCCTTCAACTCCCGGTTCACCTTCTCATACAGGCGTATGAAGGTATCCGGATCGTCCCGGTAATAATCCAGGTTTTGCTGGTAACGATCCCGGCTGATGCCGTACTTACGGAATAAGCCGGAATAATAGAAGGTGGCGAGCTTGGTCGTGCTGGTCCCCCGGTTCCTGGTGATCAGCAGCGCCGCCTCGATAAAATGAGCATCGGCCAGCAGGATCACCATTTGAGGCTCCGGAATAATGGAATCGGCAGGAATATGAATGCTCTCAGCCGCTTTCCTGTCAGGATTACAACTCACCAGGATGACCAGCGCAAACATCAGGAAGAGGCTCCTCATCAGGATTATTTCTTACGATTGGCGTATTCCAGGTTCAGCTGCTCCAGTACCTCCCGGGTGATATCGAGGCTGTCGTTGGCTATCAGGAGTTCACCGGCCGTCCGGTACGACAGGATGTAATCGTACCCGTGTGTGCGGTTATACCGGGAGAGGAAACTATTCACAGTATCCAGCAACTGGGTGTTCATGTTGAATTCCTGTTCGGCCACCTGTTGCGTATATTTATCTTTCTTCTCCATCAGGGATTGCTGTTTCATCATCAGCTCCTCGTAGATCACCTGGGCCTGTGCCTCCGTAATACTGCCGTTGGAAATCTTACGCTGAAAATCTGCCGCCTCCTTCTCCAGGGCGCTCTGTTCATTCAGCACCTCCCGCTGGAGCCGGCTTCCGGTACTTTCCAGGTTTTGTTTGAGCATTTTTACAAACTCGTACTTTTCATTCAACGTATCGATGTTCACGTACACGATCGAAAGACCTGCCGGAAGTTCAATACCGGTGGAATCGGTAACCAATCCGGGACCATTTACCGGCCGGCCGGTTGTAAAGAACAGGATGTAAAGTACGATCAGTCCGGCAAGAATGACGAGCAATAATACCGTGTTCAGGTTAAGGGGTTGTTTTTCCATCATACTATCAAGGGGTGTTTAATTGCCAAGTTCAGATAAAAATTTAATGCGTATCATCCGGATCTCCTCCTCCGTATATTCGTCCTCTCCAAGATCCTTCAGGGCCTGTGCAACCGAATCGGTTTCTGCAGAGCGAAAATAGTTGAAAATTTCCTCCTGGTGATAGGGATCCACAAATTCATCAATGTAGTACTTGATATCGATTTTGGTCCCGGCACCGACAATACTCTCAATTTCAGCCAGTAACTCTTCAAATGTCAGGTTCTTTGCCAGGGCAATGTCTTCCAGCGAGATTTTCCGGTCGATACTCTGAATGATGTAAACCTTTAACCCTGACTTATTGATCACCGACTTCACCACCATATCCATGGGGCGGATGATCTCATTCTCCTCTACATATTCCTTGATCAGATCGAGGAACGGCTTCCCGTACTTCTGGGCTTTCCCGGTACCCACTCCCGTGATCTGCTTCAATTCATCCTGGGTTACCGGATACTGGATCGCCATATCCTCCAGTGAAGGATCCTGGAAAATGACAAATGGAGGCAGTTTCTCTTTCCGGGCTAACTCTTTGCGAAGATCCTTCAGCATGCTGAACAGCGTTTTGTCGGCTGTGCTGCTTTTAGAACCCATCGCCTCGAGGAATTCATCCTCTTCAGGATTTTCATAATCATGGTCGTCAACCAGCATCACCGACCAGGGCTTCTTCAGGAATTTGTGCCCGTCGGCACTCATTTTCAGGATGCCGTAATTCTCGATGTCTTTGGTGATCAGCCGTTCGATCAGGCACTGCCGGATAGCTGCATTCCAGAGCTTCTCATCTTTGTCAGCCCCTTTCCCGAATACATCCAGTTTGTTGTGCTTGTAGTTTCTTACGGGAGTAGTTAGTTTGCCCAGCAGGACATTGATCAGGTGCTTGTGTTTCACCTGTTCCTTCATCGATACGATTGCCTGGAGAACCAGTTCGATAGACTGCTTGCCCTCAAATTTTTTCTTCGGATGAAGGCAGTTGTCGCAACTCTGGCAATTATCCACCCTGTAGATCTCACCAAAGTAATGCAGTAGCTGCTTCCGGCGACAGACTGAGGATTCGCTGTAGCTGACCGTTTCAAAGAGGAGGTGTTTGGCGATCTCCTGTTCCGCAACCGTTTTTCCTTTCAGGAATTTTTCCAGTTTCAGGATGTCGTCATAACTGTAAAAGGCGATGCAGTTTCCTTCGCCATCATCACGTCCGGAACGTCCGGTTTCCTGGTAATATCCCTCCAGGCTTTTCGGCATATCGAAATGGATCACGTACCTGACATCCGGTTTATCGATCCCCATGCCGAAGGCGATGGTGGCGACGATCACATCCACCTTTTCCATCAGGAACTTGTCCTGATTTTCCCGGCGTACGGATGCTTCCAAACCGGCATGGTAAGGCAGTGCCTTGATCCCGTTCAACGAAAGGGTTTCGGCAAGTTCCTCCACTTTCTTCCGGCTTAGACAGTATACAATTCCCGATTTTCCTGGTTGGCATTTGATATACTTGATCACATCCTTCACCACGGTCTTGTTTTTCGGCCTTACTTCATAGTAAAGGTTGGAACGGTTGAAGGAGGATTTGAACACGGCTGCATCCATCATCCCGAGGTTCTTCTGAATATCCTGCTGAACCTTTGGAGTAGCAGTGGCTGTGAGAGCGATGACCGGTACTTTCTGTCCGATGGCGTCGATGATGGGCCTCAGGCGGCGGTATTCCGGCCGGAAGTCATGCCCCCATTCGGAGATGCAGTGGGCTTCATCGATCGCATAAAAAGAGACTGTGATGTGTTTCAGGAACTCGATATTGTCTTCCTTGGTAATGGTTTCCGGAGCAACATACAACAACTTGGTCTTCCCCCGGGTGATATCTTTCTTGACCTGGAGAATCTCCTGCCGGCTTAAGGAAGAGTTCATAAAGTGGGCTACCTCCTCCTCGGTCCCGAAGCTGCGCATCGAATCCACCTGATTTTTCATCAATGCGATCAGGGGAGATACGATGATGGCGGTTCCCTCCTGAATAAGTGCCGGAAGCTGGTAACAGAGTGATTTTCCCCCACCGGTCGGCATGATGACAAATGTATCTTTCTGAGCAAGAACATTTTTTATGATGGCCTCCTGATTGCCTTTGAAGGTATCAAATCCAAATACCGTTTTCAAGACTTCGTGCAGTTGATGATCACCCTTACTAGCCGTCATTGCATGGAATTGGTTATTTGATTACTTTTGTTCGAGATTACCTGATTTAGAAATATTTAATGCTCTATATACAAATATAATCACAAATATTCCGAGTAACACAAATTTTTTCAAAAAAATTGCATGTTGAAAAATAGCGAGGATATAAAAAAAACTGCCCTAACAACCATTCTTCAGGAGGCGGATGCCGTGAAAGGTCTCCTTGCCTCTGTTAATGATGAATTTCTCCGGTGTGTGGAGGTTATCCTGCAGGCAGAAGGACGCGTAATCGTAACAGGAATTGGTAAAAGCGCGATCATCGGACAAAAAATCGTAGCCACCTTTAACTCCACAGGCACGCCATCCGTATTCATGCATGCGGCTGATGCAATCCATGGAGATTTAGGGATCATCCAGAAAGAGGATGTAGTCCTCTGCCTCTCCAAAAGTGGTGAAACACCGGAGATTAAGATCCTCGTACCCCTGATAAAAAAGAACGGCAACCCCATTCTTGCTATGGTAGGCGACTCCCATTCCTACCTTGCTATCCAGGCCACACACGTGATTGACACATCGGTGCCGCAGGAGGCATGCCCTAACAACCTGGCACCCACCTCAAGTACCACCGCGCAGGTGGTCATGGGTGATGCCCTGGCCGTATGCCTGCTGGAAAGCCGCGGTTTTACAGCGAGCGATTTTGCCAAGTTTCATCCCGGTGGGATTCTGGGGAAGAAACTTTATCTTACCGCCGCAGATCTGTACGTCAACAATCCGGTGCCAAAAGTACACGTTTCTGATACGATCCGGACTGTGATTCTTGAAATCTCATCCAACCGGCTGGGAGCTACAGCCGTCCTGAAAAAGGGTACTCTGGCCGGGATCATTACCGACGGTGACCTCCGCCGGATGCTGGAGAAAAACACGGGGATCGACCAGATGACAGCAGAAGATATCATGAGCCCCAACCCGAAAACCATCGAGCCGGATACTCTGGTCATCGAAGCCCTCCAGTTAATGCGAAACAATAACATTACCCAGCTCATCGTAACCAGAAAAGGGGAATATCTCGGGATTGTCCACCTGCATGATATCCTGAAGGAAGGCATCATTTAATCCGCAACCTGCGGGACCCCCGTTTCATGAACGATTACCGGGTGATATATGGAATGATAACAGGGTGCTGGCTCTTGCTTCATAGCCTCACTCTTCCCGCACAGGTCACCAAGATCATGGGGCGCGTGACTGATGGCGTTACCGGTGAACCCCTCCCTTTTACCAATATCGTGATCACCGGAACCACCATCGGGACCCTCACCGATTTTGACGGGAAGTATGCCATTGAATTTGTCGTCAGGGCCGACTCTGTCAGAGCTTCCCTGATCGGATATACCGCACAGAGCATCAAAATCCAGGCACATCAGTTTCAGACGGTGGATTTTGTCCTGCAGCCGGCCACATACCTGCTGGAAGAGGTGACCATCCGGTATACGGGAAATCCTGCCGAGAAGATCCTGGCAAAGGTCATCGCCAATAAAGGGGTCAACTCCCTGCAATCGTTCGACTCGTACCAGTATGAAGCCTATACCAAGATCGAGCTGGATGCCAATAACCTCAGCGATCGGCTCAGGCAGCGAAAACTGTTCAACCAGTTCGATTTTATCTTTTCCTACGTCGATACCTCCACCATCAACGGGAAATCGTACCTCCCGGTCTTCATAACCGAAACGGTTTCAGATGTTTACTTCCGGAAATTTCCCCGCGCCCGGAAAGAGATCATCAAGGCTTCGAGGCTCTCAGGACTGGAGAACGAAAGCGTGGCGCATTTCCTGGGAAACCTCTCGGAGCAGATTGATATCTACAAAGATCACATCCCCATTTTCGAAAAGAACTTTGTGAGTCCGATTGCTGATTTTGGACTCGACTTCTACCGGTATTACCTGGTCGACAGCACCTTTCTGGGGAACAACTGGTGCTACCACATCATGTTCAAACCCAGGAGGCAGCAAGAACTTACCTTCACAGGAAGCTTCTGGGTAGCCGATACCAGCTTTGCCATCCGTAAGATTGACCTACGGATCGCCTCCGATGCCAACATCAATTTTATCAACGATCTGGTTGTCAGGCAGGAGTTCGAGTGGACAAACAACCGGTTCTGGATGATCACCCGGGACGAGATGATCGCCGATTTCAACATCATTGAAAATACAGATAAGGTGGTCGGTTTCTTCGGACACCGGACTACCTCCTACCGGGATTTTCAATTTGATCCTCCCGAAAACAAACGTTTTCTCTCTCTTCCGGCCAATGTCTTTATCGAACCCGACGCTACCCGGAAGGATGATACCTGGTGGGAGTTGGCCCGCCATGAGAAGCTGACCGAATCGGAACAGGGAATTTACGTGATGGTGGATTCCGTAAAGAACATCCCCATCTTTAAAACGTATATGGATGTGATATACACAGCGGTAAACGGTTATATGCCCTGGGGGAAGGTGGAACTGGGACCCTATACCAAACTGTTCAGTTTCAATACCATTGAAGGAGCCCGATTCCGGTTTGGCGGACGTACTTCCAACTCCTTCAGTAAAAAGATCCAGCTGGAGGCTTACCTGGCTTACGGAATAAAGGATCAACGCTTCAAATACGGCGGCGAGGTGATGTACATGTTCGGTAAAAATCCGCGACGGGACCTGGTGGCCTCTTACAAGAATGACCTGGAACAACTGGGATTGAGTCCCAACGCCTTTTCCACCGACAACATTCTCTCTTCCCTGTTTCGCCGGGGACCGAACGACAAACTTACCCGTGTTCAGGAGTTCAAGATCATGTACGAACACGAGTGGTTCAACGGGCTGATCAACCGCCTTCATTTTATCCACCGGGAGCTGTTTCCGTTGGGGGAAACCTCTTTTGTGATTTTTCCGGAAAGCCGCGATAAACCGGAATTCATTCCCCATATCTTCACCTCCGAAGTGGTGTTTGATATCCGGATCTCTTTCCGGGAACGCTTCCTGTCGGGAGAGTTCTACCGCTATACCCTCAGCTCCAGTTATCCTATCATTCTCATCCGGTACGCCTATGGCATTCCGAACCTCTTCCACAGCGATTACGAATATCACCGGCTCACCCTGAACCTGGAGCAGTGGTTCAATTTCTCAACAGTCGGCTGGTCGAAATATACCATTGAGGTCGGAAAAATATGGGGTACTCTGCCCTATCCGTTGCTGAAGATCCACGATGGGAACCAGACTTTCCTGTACGACGAGTTCGCATCCAACCTGATGAATTACTATGAGTTTGCCAGCGATCAGTACCTGTCTGTCTGTTATACACACCACTTCGACGGACTCCTGTTCAACCACATCCCGCTTATCCGGAAACTGAAATGGCGGGAGGTAGCTCATCTCCGGTGCGTCTACGGAACCCTGACGGAGAAGAACGAGGCCTACTCCCTGTTTCCCCTTCAGATGCGGTCGTTTGGTGACATCCCATACTGGGAAGCCGGGGTGGGAATTGAGAATATCTTCCGCATCGTCCGCGTGGATGCCATCTGGCGGCTGAACCACCTGGATGACCGGCTCAATCCGGATCCGACCCGGTTCGGCCTTTTCGTTTCCCTATACTTTTCCTTCTGAAGAATCGTTACTTTTGTGCCAGAATATGAGATCATGATTCTCCGAACCGAAAAAATTGTCAAGAAGTACCGTAAACGGACCGTCGTCAATGAAGTGACCATCCAGGTGGAGCAGGGGGAGATCGTTGGGTTGCTTGGTCCGAACGGCGCAGGAAAAACCACCTCGTTTTACATCATCGTAGGGTTGATCAAACCTTTTGGCGGACGGGTCTTTCTCAACGAACTCGACATCACTTCAGAGCCCATGTACCGCCGGGCCCAGCGCGGGATCAGCTACCTGCCGCAGGAAGCCTCGGTATTCCGCAAACTGAGTGTCGAAGACAACATCCGGGCGATCCTTGAATTTACCAAACTGACCAGTCCCCAGCAAAAGGAACGGCTGGAAAAACTGCTGGACGAATTCGGGCTGCAGCATGTCCGGAAAAACTTAGGTATCACCCTCTCAGGAGGGGAACGACGACGGACGGAAATTGCCCGGTGCCTGGCCGTAGACCCCTGTTTTATCCTGCTTGACGAACCCTTTGCGGGCATTGATCCCATCGCAGTAGAGGATATCCAGCAGATCGTCATCAAACTGAAGGAGAAAAATATCGGGGTTCTGATCACCGACCACAACGTCCATGAAACCCTCTCCATCACCGACCGTTCCTACCTACTCTTTGAAGGCAGCATCCTCCGGAGCGGTTCCTCCGTTGAGCTCGCAGAAGATCCCCATGTGAGGAAGGTGTACCTGGGTCAGAATTTCGAGCTAAGACGCTAATTTTAAGGTTCAAGGGTCGAAGTGATTTACGAATGATCCGATTTCCGATTTACGAATTCTTTTCGCTATTTCGCCATTTCGCTATTTCGCTTCTCGCTTCTAATCATTCTCCCCCCTTGCAATCCGTTTCTGAAACACCAGCGACAGGATAAAATAGAGTGCGATGATCAGTGGGATGGCACAGATGGCAAACAGGATCAGGGAAACAGCAGCCAGGATCAGAAAGAGGTATCTTACTTCGTTACCCTTCCAGCTCATCCGTCTGAATTTCATCGAGAAGATGTGGAAATCGGAGATCATCAGGTAAGAAAAGAGCACTGTCAGGATTGCCAGAACCCGTGTGTTGGAGAAAAAGTCGGCAAAAAATCCGAGGGGGATCAGGGAGAACTGGTTTACCTGGTAAAACAACACCAGGGGAATGGATGCAAAGAAGATAGCAGTCGCGGGAGTAGGCATGCCGATAAAATGCTCCCCCTGCCGCAGGTCGATGTTGAATTTGGCCAGGCGGAAGGCCGAGCACACAGGGATCAGCAGGGCAAAATAGGGAGTGATGTGGTACCGCTCCAGGATGTTGCAACTCCCTTCGCAGCCTGCCGAAAGCAACGTGAACATAATCATACCGGGTGCCACCCCGAACGAGATCAGATCGGCCAGTGAATCGAGTTGCTTTCCCAGTTCCGAGTAAGCATCCAGCAACCGGGCAGCCGCACCGTCCAGAAAATCGAACAGGGAGGCAATGAATATGAAGACGGATGCCATCACGAGGTCTCCTTCCAGGACCAGGGTAATGGCTGCCAGACCGGCAATCAGGTTGCATGCGGTCAGGGTATTGGGGATGTGTTGTTTCCAGGCCATCGAATCGGGATTGTTCCTGTAAAGATACTGAGTATTTCCGCTCAGGAACCCGATTTTCCCTAATTTTGGTATTCTTCAGTACCCGCGCAAATCCTTCCAGATGGAGTTGATCTGTATACCCTGTGTACTCTGTGGTTCAATCTGATGGCTATACCGGAAATCAATATCGAAGATTATACCTACGACCTTCCCCCGAACCGGATTGCCCAGCATCCCTTGCCGGAGCGGGATGCATCTAAACTTCTGGTATGGGAAAACGGGCAGCCCGGTGAGGATCAGTTCAGAAACATCGCCGCCCATCTACCTTCCGGAAGCCTGCTGGTTTTCAATAACACCAGGGTCATCCGGGCGAGGCTACGCTTTCAGAAAGCAACCGGGACCGAAGTGGAGATATTCTGTCTGGAACCGCAGGCACCTACCAGGGAAATACACCAGGCTTTTTTACAAACCGGACCGGTTACCTGGGAATGTCTGATAGGAAAGGCCAAACGATGGAAAGAGGGGCATCTGGAGAAGCGGGTACACATGGGGAACCAGTTCATTATCCTGAAGGCCCGACGCGGGAAGGATCTGCATGACGGAACATTTGCTGTCACGTTTTCGTGGGATGCCGGATACAACTTCGGTGAAATCCTGGAGAGAGCCGGCCGGATACCCCTTCCTCCGTACATCAGCCGGAACGATGAACCGGATGACCTGGTCCGTTACCAGACCATGTTTGCAGTGGAAAAGGGATCAGTGGCAGCTCCTACGGCCGGCCTCCATTTCACGCCCACCGCACTGGAGAAGCTTAAATCCCGGAATATTCACCAGGTACAGGTCACCCTGCATGTCGGGCTGGGGACATTCAGGCCGGTGACCTCTTCCGATATTACCCTGCATCAGATGCACCGGGAACAAATTACGGTCGGGAAAGAGACCATCCTTCAGCTGGCAAGCAGCCTTCGGGATCCGGTGATTGCCGTGGGGACTACCTCGGTCAGAACACTGGAAAGCCTGTACTGGCTGGGAGTCAAACAGCTAACCACTCCCAGTAGCCTCCAGACCGGAGTCGGGCAGTGGGATCCCTATAAACTGCCCCCTCACCTGGAGGTATCCCCTGAAGAAGCGCTGACAGCGCTGCTCCGGGAACTGGACCGGTCAGGAATGTCATTCCTCCGGACCAGTACTGCCCTGATGATTGTCCCCGGATACAGGTTCCGGATCATCCGTGGGATGATCACCAACTTCCACCAACCCCGCAGTACCCTGCTGTTGCTAATCGCTGCGTACCTCGGGGAGAACTGGAAAGAACTTTACCGGTATGCGTTGGATCATGCGTTCCGCTTCCTGAGCTATGGAGATAGCTGCCTGTTCCTGAATGATCCGGTTGAATAAATTGATTTCTTCCCGTGGAATAAAATTGCATGGCTTTTATTACCTTTGTACCGAATCAAATAAGGAGGACCCCATGTTCAATGACCTGTTTCTAATATTCGGATTGGGTACGACGGAGATCATTCTGATTGTTCTCGTCGTGCTCTTATTATTTGGCGGCCGCAAAATTCCCGAACTGATGAAAGGCATCGGAAAAGGGGTTAAAAGCTTCAAAGATGGCGTTCAAGGCATGGAAGAGGAAATGAAAGAACCACCGAAAAAAGATTCTTCCGCCGAGAAAAAATCTCCTCCCCCCGATCCAGCCGGATAATACGTCGT
>Ga0163200_1000013_pt1 | contig 87666 bp, 76 predicted proteins | sample PL_2010_200m_FD_113535 | JGI IMG/M metagenome (GOLD analysis project Ga0163200, IMG submission 113535) | Freshwater microbial communities from Powell Lake, British Columbia, Canada to study Microbial Dark Matter (Phase II) - PL_2010_200m | ecosystem: Environmental > Aquatic > Freshwater > Lake ... | reverse complement strand
TGAATTGAGGCGCGCTAACCTTTAGACTTTGCCGCCTTCTTCCAGTACGAGCCAGGGTCGATGCCCACAGCTATTCCAGCCGATTCCGTTGGTCTGGTGAGTCCGAAGGTCGCGCATTTCGCCGAGCCGCTGGCACTCGCCTGCGGCCGCACGCTGAACGCTTACCAGCTGATCTACGAAACCTACGGCGAGCTCAACGCCTCGTGCAGCAATGCCGTGCTCATCTGCCACGCACTTTCAGGCCATCATCATGCGGCCGGCTTCCATGACGCCGAAGACCGCAAGCCCGGCTGGTGGGATAGCTGCATCGGCCCGGGCAAAGCCATCGATACGAACCGCTTCTTTGTGGTCAGCCTGAACAATCTCGGCGGCTGCAATGGCTCGACCGGCCCCAGCAGCACCAATCCAGTAACGGGCAAGCCTTATGGCGCGGATTTCCCGGTCGTCACCGTGGAAGACTGGGTCAACAGCCAGGCACGCCTGGCTGACATGCTGGGCATCAAGCAGTGGGCCGCAGTGGTGGGCGGCAGCCTCGGTGGCATGCAGGCCATGCAGTGGACCATGAGTTACCCGGAGCGCGTCCGCCATTGTGTGGCGATCGCCTCGGCACCCAAGCTGTCAGCCCAAAACATTGCGTTCAACGAGGTGGCGCGCCAGGCCATCTTGTCAGACCCAGAGTTTCACGGCGGGCATTTTCAAGAGAAGGGTGTAATCCCCAAGCGGGGCCTGATGCTGGCGCGGATGGTCGGGCACATCACCTACCTGTCCAACGACGCCATGGGCACCAAGTTCGGCCGTGGACTCAAGAGCGAAAAGCTAAATTACGATTTCAACAGCGTCGAATTTCAAGTCGAAAGCTATCTTCGCTACCAGGGCGAAGAGTTCTCCGGCCGCTTCGATGCCAATACCTATCTGCTGATGACCAAGGCGCTGGATTATTTCGACCCGGCTGCGACGCACGACGATGATCTGGCCAAGGCCCTGTCCACGGTGAAAGCGGACTTCTGCGTAATATCGTTCACAACCGACTGGCGCTTCTCACCGGAGCGCTCGCACGAAATCGTCGACGCGCTGATGGCGGCGCGCAAGAACGTTTGTTATCTGGAGATCGACGCCCCTCAAGGCCACGACGCCTTCCTGATTCCGATCCCTCGATATCTACAGGCCTTTCGCGGTTACATGAACCGCATCGCTGTATAAAGGAACCTATATGCGCGCCGACCTGGAAATCATCCAAAACTGGATACCGGCGGGAAGCCGCGTGCTCGACCTGGGCTGCGGTAATGGTGACTTGCTGGCCTGGCTGCGGGACAACAAGCAGGTCAGCGGCTATGGTCTGGAAATCGATGCAGACAACATTGCCGCCTGCGTCGAAAAAGGCGTCAACGTCATCGAGCAGGACCTCGACAAGGGCCTCGGCAACTTCGCCAGTGACAGTTTCGACATGGTGGTCATGACCCAAGCACTGCAAGCGGTCCACTACCCGGACAAGCTGCTCAAGGAGATGCTGCGAGTCGGACGCGAGTGCATCATCACTTTTCCCAATTTCGGTCACTGGCGCTGCCGTTGGTACCTGGCCAGCAAAGGCCGCATGCCGGTGTCGGATTTCTTGCCTTATACCTGGTACAACACGCCGAACATTCACTTCTGCACATTCGAGGATTTCGAGCGGTTGTCCCACGAACTTGGCGCCCGGGTGCTCGAGCGCCTAGCCGTGGACCGCCATCACAAGCACGGTGTGGCGAGCCGCTTGTGGCCTAATCTGATTGGTGAAATTGGTATCTACCGTGTCACCGGAGCCGTCCGCTGACCGCTCATTGCTGGAGGTAATCCATGAGATCTCGTTTGATATGCCTACTCGCCCTGCTCTTTGCGCTACCCGCCGTGGCTGAGCGCAAACATAGTGTCGGCGAATACGACGTGCACTACATCGCGTTCAATTCCGGCTTCCTGCAGCCTGACATCGCCGCCGCTGCCGGCCTCGTGCGCAGCAAGACTCAAGGCGTGGTTAACCTATCGGTGCTCAAGTCCGGCAAACCGACTGCAGCTCAGGTCAGTGGCACGGTGAAGAACCTGCTCGGTCAGGATTACCCGCTGGACTTCAAGCAACTAAAAGAAGGCGACCAGGCCATCTACTACTTGGCACAGTTCCCCTTCGGCTCGCGAGAAACCCTGCGCTTCAACCTGAATGTGCAGCCTGCCGGCGCCCCAGCGATCAATTTCGACTTCAGCCAAGAATTCTTCCCGGACGAATGATGCTCTTCAAAGAACTGGTACTGGCCAGCCACAACGCCGGCAAGCTAAAGGAACTGCAGGCCATGCTGGGCGACGCCGTACGCGTGCGTTCGATTGGTGAATTCAGCGACATCGAACCGGAGGAAACCGGGCTTTCCTTTGTCGAGAACGCCATCCTCAAGGCACGCAATGCAGCGCGTATATCCGGCTTGCCTGCGCTGGCCGATGACTCGGGGCTGGCGGTTGATCACCTGGGTGGTGCGCCGGGCATCTACTCGGCGCGCTACGCAGGCGGCCAGGGCGACGCGGCGAACAATGCCAAACTGCTCGACGCCCTGAAAGACGTGCCGGATGCCGAGCGCGGCGCTCAGTTCGTCTGCGCGCTGGCATTACTGCGGCATGCCGACGATCCGCTGCCGCTTCTCTGCGAAGGACTGTGGCAGGGCCGCATTCTGCACAGCGCTCAGGGGGAGCATGGCTTCGGTTACGACCCTCTGTTCTGGGTGCCGGAACGTGACTGCTCAAGCGCTGAGCTGGCGCCAAAGGACAAGAACCAGCTCAGCCACCGCGCCCGCGCCATGGCCTTGCTCAAGCAGCGCCTGGGGATCGCATGACCGCTGCTTCCAACGGCGGCGCTCCCGAGCCGCCTGCGGTATCGCGCCTGGAACTGCCGCCACTGGCGGCCTACGTTCATATCCCTTGGTGTGTGCGCAAATGCCCGTACTGCGACTTCAACTCCCATGCTGCCGGCGCCTCGCTACCCGAAGACGCTTATGTGCAAGCGCTGCTGGCGGATCTGGATGCCGATCGGGAGCAGGTACAAAGCCGCAGGCTGACGTCGATCTTTTTCGGTGGCGGCACGCCGAGCCTGTTCTCCGCCAGTGCGCTGGAACGAATCCTCGAAGGCATGCGGCAGCGGGTCGGGTTCGCCGATGACATCGAGATCACCCTGGAAGCCAACCCTGGCACCTTCGAGCAAGCGAAATTCCGCGACTACCGCAGCCTCGGCATTAACCGCCTGTCGATCGGCGTGCAAAGCTTCCAGCCCGCCAAGCTGAAGGCACTTGGCCGCATTCACGATGGTGACGAAGCGATCCGGGCTGCTGATATGGCGCGCGCAGCGGGCTTCGACAACTTCAATCTCGACCTGATGCATGGCCTACCTGAGCAGAGCCTGGAAGACGCGCTGAGCGACCTGCGCATCGCCATTGCCCAGCAACCGACGCACCTGTCCTGGTACCAGCTCACGGTCGAGCCGAACACCGAGTTCTGGAGCAAACCACCCCAGCTGCCGGAAGACGAGACCCTGTGGGACATTCAGGAAGCCGGGCAGGCGCTGCTCGCCGCACACGGTTATGGCCAGTACGAAACCTCGGCTTATGCTCAACCCGGCAGGCAGGCGCGGCACAACCTCAATTACTGGACCTTTGGCGACTTCCTTGGGCTGGGCGCGGGTGCCCATGGCAAGTGGACCGCACCGAATGGCGAGATCCGCCGGCACTGGAAGACCCGCCTGCCGAAAGACTATCTCGATCCGGCGAAACGCTTCCGCGCGGGCAACAAGCAACTCGCGCGGGACGAATTGCCCTTCGAATTCCTGATGAACGTGCTGCGCCTCACCGACGGTGTCCCATCATTGTTGTTCACTCAGCGCACCGGTCTATCGTTGGACTTGCTGGCCGAGGGACGACGAGACGCGGAAGCACGCGGCTTGCTTGAACCCGACCCGCAGCGGCTGGTTGCGACCCCCAAAGGCCAGCTTTTTCTCAATGACCTGCTGCAACTCTTCCTGCCTTAAGGACCCTGCATGGATCTCGTACTCGACCTCATCGCCACCCTGTCGCGCTGGAGCCGCCACCACCTGTTCGATATTTCCCTGGCGATCATGGCGACCCTGTTTGTCCTGTTCGGCCCGGCATTGAACGCCTGGGTGCAGAAGAACATCGGCGGGCTCAATTTCGTCCTTCGCACCCTGGCGTTCGTGGTCTTCTGTGCCCTGGTCTACGGCCTTGGCATCATCTATCTCAGCCCCTGGCTGGCCAAGGGGTTGGCGCAGTTCAACAACTACACCCTGGCGCCGGTACTTCTGCTCGTGCTGTTCATCATCGGCGTGGTCGCTGACCGAAACTGAACTGAACTAGTCTTCTCGCAAAAAACGGTCGAGGTCCACAGGCTCGCCGGGCATTCCGTGCAGCTGGTCGCGCAGATCCTCGAACATTGGATCGTAATCCGCGTGAAATGCGAACAGCACATCCGTGTGCAGGTGCAAACCGCGCTTGCGCAGGCATTGACGGATGCGCTGCAGGAAATTGAAAGCCACGTCGCGGTGCATCTCAAACCGTTCGTCAATCGGTGTCTGATCGACCTTCCCATGCAGGTGGAACGAGGCCCATTCTGGCTTTTGCTGTGGCCCTTCGACGTGGTATTCGAGTATCAAGTGATACCCGGGAAAGCCGTCCGATGGCAATCGGCTGACTTCCACATGACCTGGTCTGAACACGACATCCCCCTTCATTCGATTCTTGACTCGCAACAGCTCTAGCTCGGCACCTTCCGCGCGGTATGCACAACCTTTACCGCCGAGCGCATCCTTGCACCCCCACCTCAGCGCTTTGTTGACCGCTGTCATGACCATGTCTTACAGATAGGCATTCAATGACCCCGACTAAGGACGTTCCTTGAAGGAGACTGGTTATGGTCACGGCTTCGAAACAATTGAAACTCAGTGCGCTGATCGCATTGGTGGTGGGCTCGATGATCGGCGGCGGAATCTTTTCGCTGCCGCAGAACATGGCCGCGAGCGCCAGCGCCGGCGCGATCCTCATCGGCTGGGGCATCACAGCCATCGGCATGCTCACCCTCGCCTTCGTCTTCCAGACTCTTGCCAACCGCAAGCCAGACCTTGATGCAGGCGTTTATGCCTACGCCAAGGCCGGCTTTGGCGACTATATGGGTTTCTCGTCGGCCTGGGGCTACTGGATCAGTGCCTGGATCGGCAACGTCAGCTATTTCGTCCTTCTATTCAGCACCTTGGGCTATTTCTTCCCGATCTTCGGTGAGGGAAACACCCTGCCGGCTGTGATCGGCGCATCACTCGTGCTTTGGGGTGTACATCTGCTAGTCCTGCGTGGCATTCAGCAGGCCGCGTTCATCAATTTGGTCAGCACCATCGCCAAGATCGTGCCGCTGATCATGTTTATTGTTCTTGCTGCCATCGCCTTTCGCCTGGAGGTGTTCACCGCCGACTTCTGGGGCCGCGGCAATCTGGAACTGGGCAGCGTCATGCAGCAGGTGCGCAACATGATGCTCGTGACCGTATGGGTCTTCATCGGCATCGAGGGCGCCAGCGTCTACTCTGCGCGTGCCGCGCGACGCAGCGATGTCGGCAAGGCAACCGTGATCGGCTTCATTGGCGTGCTCGCGCTGCTCGTGCTGGTCAACGTCCTGTCCATGGGAATCATGAGCCAGGCCGAGCTTGCGGGCTTGAAAAACCCTTCAATGGCCGGGGTACTGGAGCACGTAGTTGGACGCTGGGGCGCGATGCTGATCAGTGTCGGGCTGGTGGTGTCACTGGCCGGCGCCCTGCTCTCTTGGACCCTGCTATGCGCGGAGATCCTCTTTGCCGGGGCACGCGACCACACCATGCCGAGCTTCCTGCGCAAGGAAAATTCGAATCACGTTCCTGTTAACGCGCTCTGGCTCTCCAACGGGCTGATCCAGTTCTTTCTGATCATCACCCTGTTCAGCGCTTCGACCTATCTGAGCCTGCTCTACCTCGCCACTTCGATGATCCTTGTGCCCTATTTCTGGTCCGCGGCCTACGCGCTGCTGATCAGCATTCGGGGGGAAGGCTACGAGAATGCGCCTGGTGAGCGGCGGAAGGATCTGCTGGTGGCCGCCATTGCAACGCTGTATGCACTCTGGCTCGTTTACGCCGGTGGCGTGCAATACCTGCTGCTTTCTGCGCTGCTTTATGCGCCAGGCGCGCTGCTGTTCGCCAAAGCCAAGCATGAACGCGGCGAGCCGGTGTTCACCACGGTCGAGAAGCTGATCTTCGCCGCGGTCGTGATAGGCGCTGGCATCGCGGCCTACGGTTTGTACGACGGTTTCCTTTCGCTTTGATCCTTTAGGCGCCAACTGCGCCTACTCCTCGACCATTGCCACGAGCGATGGCGAACCACTGAGCACCTACCGGTGCGAAGACCTGCAAGGAGAACTGCTATGACCCCGCGACCCCAGAAACTGGGTGTTCATTCCGAAGCCGGAAAACTGCGCAAGGTACTGGTCTGCTCACCAGGCCTGGCCCACCAGCGACTGACCCCAACCAACTGCGACGAATTGCTGTTCGATGATGTGATGTGGGTGAATCAGGCCAAGCGCGATCACTTCGATTTCGTCACCAAGATGCGTGAGCGAGGCGTTGAAGTCCTCGAAATGCATAACTTGCTGACCGAGACGGTAAGCAATCCTGAGGCGCTGAAATGGATCCTCGACCGCAAGATCACCGCCAACCAGGTCGGCATTGGCCTGCAGAATGAAGTACGCAGCTGGCTCGAGGAGCAACAGCCCCGGCTCCTCGCTGAGTACCTTATCGGCGGTGTCTCGGGCAGCGACCTGCCGGGCACGGAAAGCGGCGAAATCGTCAGCATGTTCCGCGACTATCTCGGCCATTCGAGCTTTATCCTGCCGCCGCTGCCCAACACGATATTCACCCGCGACACCAGTTGCTGGATCTACGGGGGCGTATCGCTCAACCCCATGCACTGGACAGCACGGCGTCAGGAAACCCTGCTCACCGCAGCGATCTATCGCTTCCACCTACAATTTGCCGACCAGGACTTCAAGGTCTGGTATGGCGACCCGGAACTTGATCACGGCCTGGCCACATTGGAGGGCGGCGACGTGATGCCCATCGGCAATGGCGTGGTCCTGATCGGGATGGGTGAGCGCAGCTCCCGCCAGGCGATTGGCCAATTGGCCCAATCACTGTTTCGCGAGGGTGCAGCCGAACGAGTGATCGTCGCCGGCCTGCCTCGCTCGCGCTCGGCAATGCATCTGGACACGGTGTTCAGCTTCTGCGACCGGGATCTGGTCACCGTCTATCCCGACGTAGTGCAAGGCATCGTCGCCTTCAGCCTGCGCCCGGACGAAAGCAAGACCGGCGGCATTGATGTGCGCCGCGAAAGTTCGAGCTTTCTTCAGGTGGTGGCCGAGGCCCTCGGGTTACCCGCTCTACGCGTAGTCGAAACGGGCGGCGACAGCTATGAAGTCGAGCGCGAGCAATGGGACGACGGCAACAACGTCGTCGCGCTGGAGCCGGGCGTAGTCATCGGCTACGACCGCAACACCTTCACCAATACCATGCTGCGCAAAGCCGGTGTCGAGGTGATAACCATCAGCGCCAGCGAGCTGGGCCGAGGCCGCGGCGGTGGCCACTGCATGACCTGCCCGATCGTTCGCGACGCAATCGACTATTGATCACGGCGCCGGGCCTGGGCCCGGCAAGCCCCCGAAACACGAGGAATTCCACCATGCCCTTCAATATCCACAACCGTAGCCTACTCAGTCTGATGCACCACAGCGAACGCGAGCTGCGCCACCTGCTCGACCTGTCCCGTGATCTGAAACGCGCCAAATACACAGGTACCGAGCGCCAGCATCTCAAGGGCAAGAACATCGCGCTGATCTTTGAAAAAACCTCTACCCGCACCCGTTGCGCCTTCGAGGTGGCGGCCTACGACCAGGGAGCGAACGTCACCTACATCGACCCCAACTCCTCGCAGATCGGCCACAAGGAAAGCATGAAGGACACCGCGCGCGTGCTGGGGCGCATGTATGACGCGATCGAGTACCGCGGCTTCAAGCAGGAGATCTTCGAAGAGCTGGCCCGCTATGCCGGTGTGCCGGTTTACAACGGCCTGACCGATGAATATCACCCCACCCAAATGATCGCCGACGTGATGACCATGCGCGAGCACAGCGACAAGGCGCTGCATCAGATCAGCTATGCCTACCTCGGCGATGCGCGCAACAACATGGGTAATTCCCTGCTGTTGATCGGTGCCAAGCTGGGCATGGACGTACGCATCGCTGCGCCCCGCGCACTCTGGCCAAGCGAAGCGCACATCAAGGCCTGTCAGGATTTCGCCGCACAGAGCGGCGCGCGGCTGACGCTTACCGAGGACCCGATCGCAGCCGTAGAAGGCGTCGACTTCGTGCACACCGATGTGTGGGTGTCCATGGGTGAGCCGGTCGAGGCCTGGGCCGAACGCATCGAGCAGCTGCTTCCCTATCAGGTGAACACCGCGCTGATACAGGCCACCGGTAACCCGCGCAGCAAGTTCATGCACTGTCTGCCTGCGTTCCATAACAGCGAGACCAAGGTGGGTAAGGAGATTGCGGCCAAGTACCCGCACCTGGCCAACGGCATCGAGGTCACCGAGGACGTGTTCGAGTCGCCCTACAACATTGCTTTCGAGCAGGCGGAAAACCGCATGCACACCATCAAGGCAATCCTGGTTTCGACTCTGGCCGACGTCTGAACCTGCACCGCCCCCCTTCGACCGAAGAGGGGCCAAGGGCGAGGCGGTTCAGAGCCGCCTAACCCGTATGAGGAAGAACACACCATGCGACTAGTCATTGCTCTGGGCGGCAACGCCCTCCTGCGCCGCGGTGAGCCCATGACCGCGGAGAACCAGCGCGACAACGTCCGTATCGCTTGCGAACAGATAGCCAAGGTGGCGCCGGGAAACGAGTTGGTGATCGCCCACGGCAACGGCCCGCAAGTTGGGCTGCTGGCACTCCAGGGTGCAGCCTATGACGCGGGCAACCCTTTCCCCCTGGACGTGCTCGGCGCCGAAACCGAAGGCATGATCGGCTACATCATCGAGCAAGAGCTGGGCAATCTGCTGCCGTTCGAGGTGCCCTTCGCGACCTTGCTGACTCAGGTCGAGGTAGACGCTGCCGATCCAGCATTCAAGCACCCGAGCAAACCGATCGGCCCCGTCTACAGCCGCGAAGACGCCGACCGCCTTGCCCGGGAAAAGGGCTGGAGCATTGCGGCAGACGGCGATCGCTTCCGCAGAGTAGTCGCAAGCCCGAGACCGAAGCGCATTTTCGAGATCCGGCCGATCCGCTGGCTGCTGGAAAAAGGCAGCGTGGTGATCTGCGCCGGCGGAGGCGGCATTCCCACGGTTTACAAACAGGGTGGTCGGCTTGAGGGCGTCGAGGCAGTGATTGACAAGGACCTCTGCTCGGCGCTACTGGCCGAGCAGCTCGAAGCCGATCTGCTGGTGATCGCCACGGATGTCGACGGGGTCTACCTGGACTGGGGCACGCCGCAGCAGCACCGCATCAACGAGGCCCATCCCGACCAGCTGGAACTGTTGGGCTTTGCCGCAGGGTCGATGGGGCCGAAGGTTCAGGCAGCATGTGAGTTTGCCCGCAACACCGGAAAAGCTGCGGTAATCGGCTCGCTAGCCGACATCGAAGCGATCGTGCAGGGCCGCGCCGGAAGCCGCGTCAGCCTGTCGGCACAAGGCGTGTCATAGCCAAAAATCACAAGGGCGCCCGCGGGCGCCCTTGCTGCTCTCAGCCAGTGCTGCTTAGTTGCCGCGACGCAGCGCTGCCGGTGAGAAGTCACGCGGGCCGAGCCGGGCACTGAAGTCATACATCGGCTCGTTGTTATCCAGACCGTCAACAAAGTAGTTGTCGTCTTTCAGGTGATAGAGCGTTTCGACGGTGCTGTTGAACATCGGCACGTCGTAATAGCTGATTGGATGGCTTTCCTGCAGCCCGATCAGCTCGCCCTTTTCATCAAACAGGTCCACAGCCAAAATTGACCAGCTGTCCTCATCGACATAGAACCGGCGCTTGTCGTAGGGGTGACTGAAGCCCTTGCGCAGTGTGGCGTCGACGACCCAGACCCGATGCAACTCATAACGCAACAGGTCCGGATTCAAGGTACGCGGACCGACGATTTTATCGTAGGGGATGCCCTTCTGATGCACCGCGTAGCTGTTGTAAGGGACCAGCATTTCGCGCTTGGCGACCAGCTGCCACTCATAGCGATCCGGTGCGCCATTGAAGGAGTCCACCACGTCCGCGGTGGCCAGGCCGCTGGTGTCGGGCTGCAGCGAATCGTAGGCGAGCGACGGCAAACGACGTACCCGGCGATCAGCCGGGCTGTAGCGCCAGGCCTTGCGTACCGCCAGCACTTGGTCGAGCGGATCCTGGACCACCAGGGCGGTACCTGACAGTTTGGCCGGCGCAGTGACACGGTACTTGTAGTACAGCGAGGTGTTGTCCAGGTCGGCCTGGCTCATGCCCTCACGGTTATAAACGTAATAGATCTGCCGATCCCGTTTGATATAGCTCGGGTTGCCGTTGATCACCACGGCCTGATTGTTCACGAAGTGAGTCTGGTCGCCCTTGTAATGCAGGACATGGTTCCAGATCACCTCCATCCCGTCCTGCGGGATGGGAAATGGAATACCCGCTGAGGCACCCTTGATCCCGTTGCCATTGGCGATCAGCTCGGCATTGACCGCGTTCAGTCGCGTGGCGTCATAGATGCGCTGCGGGTTGCTGGCGCTGCGACGGGTTGGAAATACCCGCATATGAAAGTCAGGATGCCGCTCGACCAGCGCTCGCAGCCCCTCCGGTAACAACGCGGCGTACTGGGCCACATTGCTCTGGTCCACCCGGTAGAGCATCGGGTCGGCCGCGAAAGGGTCCGGATGGTGCATGCCGGCTTCGTAGCCTGCAGGTGGTTGCACACCTCCGGTCCAAGCGGGAATGGTGCCGGCGGCGTTACCGGCGCGCTCGGCACCCATCGGGGTCAGGTCCTGCCCCAGGCGCACGGCCTGTATCTCGTCGACCTTGGCATGAGCCTGGCTGGCACAGGCCGCCAGCAGCAGAATTCCAAATTTCCTGTACATCTGTTTGCTCCTTGCAGCGCGGCTGGCGCGGCAGATGACGGCTCTTGCCCGCAGGCAGAGCGCTCGTTGATGCGTTGGGATCGTGCCGTCCTGGCATTTTTCGTTATTGGATCGTCCCTGGGCCGCTTGGTCGCGGCTTTGGTGGATGTAGCGGTGGCACGTATTTCTTTTCAGCGAGTCAGTCGATGCGTTCGAATTTAAGGTCCCAGACGCCGTGGCCGAGGCGCTCACCGCGCCGTTCGAACTTGGTGGTCGGGCGCTCCTGCGGACGATCAACGTACTGCCCGTTTACGGCCTGGTTACGGTAACCAGGTGCGACGTTCATAACGTCGAGCATGTGCTCGGCATATGCCTCCCAATCGGTCGCCATATGCAACACGCCGCCAACCTTGAGCTTCTGCCGGACCAACTCGGCGAATGCCGGTTGGACGATGCGCCGTTTGTGATGACGACTCTTGTGCCAGGGATCAGGGAAAAACAGCAGGACCCGGTCCACGCTCGCATCGGGGACGCATTCACGCAGCACTTCAAGCGCATCGCAACTGTAGATCCGCACGTTATTCAGATTCTGTGACAGAAGTCCGCTTAACAGGGCCCCTACGCCCGGCGAGTGCACTTCGACCGCAATGAAATCCTGTTCCGGCGCCGCCGCGGCCATTTCCAGCGTGGAGTGGCCCATGCCAAAGCCGATCTCGAACGTGCGTGGTGCCTGCCGAGCAAAGACCTGATCGAAATCGCGCAACCCATCTGCCAGTTCCAGGCCGAACCGGGGCCAGCCCTGATCCAGACCTCGCTGTTGTCCTTCGGTCATGCGACCGGCACGCATCACAAAGCTTTTGATGGTGCGCATGCGCCGTTGGCCCTCGGCCGGGATTGGAGTGTCACTCATGAACGAACCTACAGATAAAAAGGACCGGCCACGCGATCGAACACGCGGCCTGAGAAGGGAGGAGAAGGATTAGCGGATCAGGCCTTCCAGAGGCGAGGAGGCGCTGGCGTAGAGTTTTTTCGGCATGCGGCCGGCCAGGTAGGCTAAGCGGCCGGCGTCGATCGCATACTTCATGGCCTCAGCCATCAGCACGGGGTTCTGCGCATGAGCGATGGCGCTGTTCATCAGCACCGCCTCACAGCCCAGCTCCATCGCGATGGTTGCGTCGGATGCCGTGCCGACGCCTGCGTCCACAAGTACCGGCACCTTGGCCTCCTCAAGGATGATGCGTAGGTTGTATGGGTTGCAGATGCCCAAACCCGTGCCGATCAGGCCGGCCAACGGCATCACCGCAATGCAGCCCATGTCGGCCAGCTGGCGGGCAATGATCGGATCGTCGCTGGTGTACACCATCACGTCGAAGCCATCCTTGACCAATACTTCAGCGGCCTTGAGGGTTTCGATGACGTTGGGAAACAGGGTTTTCTGGTCGGCCAGTACCTCCAGCTTGACCAGTTTGTGCCCATCGAGCAGCTCGCGGGCCAGGCGGCAGGTGCGCACTGCCTCTTCGGCGTCAAAGCAGCCCGCGGTGTTCGGCAGGATCGTGTAGCGGTCCGGCGAGATCACATCCAGCAGGTTAGGCTCGCCCGGGTTCTGGCCGATGTTGGTACGGCGCACTGCAACGGTGACGATCTCCGCGCCAGAGGCCTCGATGGCCGCGCGGGTTTCCTCGAGATCCTTGTATTTACCGGTGCCCACCAGCAGACGCGATTGATAAGTACGGCCGGCAAGCGTGAAGGGTTTGTCGTGCGGAACTGGGCTCATGCGACCATCCTGTTCAGACCTAATGAAGCGAGAAGTACGCCGCTGCACGGGCGGCGACCGGGAATATCGATGCGGCGAGTGGCTCAGCCACCGCCAATGGCATGCACGATTTCGATCTGATCGCCTTCGACCAGAACCGTCGCGGCATGCTGGCTGCGTGGCACAATGTCGCGATTGAGTTCGACCGCTAGCCGGCGCCCGGTCAGCTCCAAGCGCTGCAGCAGATCAGCCACCGACTGGCCGTCCGGGAGCTCGTAGCGCTCACCGTTCAACTGGATATGCATAGTGATCGCCACCATTGCAAAAGGGCCAGTATTCTAGCCCGATCGACTCGGTCCACCAAGGCAACAGCTGTCACCATTCATCTCCACCCGAACCGCTCCGTCAATCAGCCACGCAGATTCCAGGCGGCCAGCATCAGACAGATCCAGCCGGCCAGGAATGCCGTGCCGCCAATCGGAGTGATGATGCCGAGCTTGCCGACACCGGTCAGGGTCAGCAGGTAAAGACTGCCGGAGAACAGCAGGACACCCAGCGTAAACAAGCTGCCTGCTGCGACCAGCAGACGGCTCGGCGCATGCAACGCCAGCAAGGCGATGCCGAATAATGCCAGCGCGTGGATCAGTTGATAGTGCACGCCGGTCTGAAACACAGCGAGATAGTCGGCAGCCAGGCGGCTCTTCAAACCATGGGCTGCGAACGCGCCGAGGGCGACGCCGGTCAAACCGAAGAATCCGGCGAGCATAAGAAACGGGCGAATCATTCGGGGGCCTTCCGGTCAGGGACTGTATGCACCGTTATAATGCCCGTTCTCCCCGGTTGCGACCACGCCCCATGCTTCGAGCCCTGCTACGCCGACTGACCAAACTGCTGCTATGGCTGACGGCGCTGTCCGTGTTGCTGGTGCTGGTACTGCGCTGGGTGCCGCCACCCGTCACTGCGCTGATGATCGAACGCAAGGTCGAATCCTGGACCGGTGGTGAAAGCATTGACCTGCAACGTAGCTGGCGGCCTTGGAAACAACTGCCGGACGACTTGAAGATGTCCGTCATTGCAGCCGAAGACCAGAAGTTCGCCGATCATTGGGGTTTCGATATTGCGGCAATTCGAGCCGCATTCGAACATAACGAACGCGGCGGCTCGCTGCGTGGCGCCAGCACTCTGAGCCAACAGGTGGCGAAGAACCTGTTTCTCTGGTCGGGGCGTAGCTGGCTGCGCAAGGGCCTTGAAGTCTGGTTCACCGGCTGGATCGAGCTGCTCTGGCCGAAACAACGGATTCTGGAGGTCTACCTGAACAGTGTCGAATGGGGCAGTGGGATATTCGGTGCCGAAGCAGCTGCACAACATCACTTCGGGATTGGCGCGCCCTACCTATCTGTCAATCAGGCTAGCCAGCTGGCCGCTGTACTGCCCAACCCACGGGAGTGGGATGCCGGCCAACCCGGTCCGCACGTGCGCAGTCGCGCCGCCTGGATTCGAAAGCAGGTGAGGCAACTGGGCGGCAGCGGTTACCTGAACAAACTACAGGCGAGCGAGGCACGCTGAAGGCAAACCGGAACGATACGGCGACGGGTCGGCTCCAGCGCCTCAGCGCCCTCTCACGCGCAAGATCACTAGCCGGTACGCTCTGTCGGGGCGTTATGGCAGTGCGCCATCTCAGCGAGTAAGCTGCGATGAATATGTGGCGAATGCCGGGCCACGACCCGCATGTAAGGGCGGTCGCCAGACAGGCGTCCGATATTCTCGCCACTCGTCACTAACGCACGGCAGACAGCATGAGCGAAACCAGTGCACCTTTTTTCGGCAAGGTGCGGCAGTTCTTTCACTGGCGTAACAGCATCGCCTGGCTTGTACTGGCGTTAGCGCTGTTGGTACAGCTTGCGCTCCTCAATCATCTTCAGATGAAAGAAGAGCGGGCCGCGCTCAAGCAATTCGACTTGCTGGTGAACACGACCATTGAAGCCATTCAAAAACGCATGACCGACCACGAGCAGATTCTGCTCGGAGCGGCCGGGCTGTTCGATGCCGCTGGTGACGTGTCACGAGAACAGTGGCGTGAATACAACGACCGGCTGCAACTGGCCGAACGCTACCCAGGCATTCAAGGTGTCGGTTTTGCCAAGGCCCTGTTGCCGTCGGACCTCGAAACGCATGTGCAGAACGTTCGGGCTGAGGGATATAGCGACTACGATGTTTACCCGCAAGCGGCGGACCGCTCGCTCTATACGCCAATCGTCTTCCTCGAGCCCTTCCGCGATCGCAACCTGGCCGCTTTCGGCTTTGACATGTTCTCCGAGCCGGTTCGCCGACAGGCCATGCTCAGCGCTGCCGAGACTGGGGAAACCCAGATTACCGGGAAAGTGACCTTACGCCAGGAAACCCACGGCAAAGTACAAGCAGGCGTCCTCATGTACGTGCCGCTGTACAGTGATGGGGAGCCGTTAACTGCCGTGACACAACGCCTGCAAGCGCTAAAGGGCTTCGTCTACAGTCCTTATCGGCTCGACGACCTGATGCGAGGCATTCTCGGCGCAGCTAATCCGAACCTCAGCTTGCGCATTTACGCAGGCGATACCGAGCAAACCGAGCAGCTTATCTTTGCCAGTCGAGATGCACCTATGACCGGGCAAGCCCAGTACAGCAAGGAGCTGCAGCTGGGTCTATATGGCCAGACTTGGACGCTGCGCCTGGAGAGTCGGCCGGCCTTCGAGCAGTTCTTTCACACCAACAAAGGGCTGATAGCGGGCCTTGGTACTGGCCTCAGCGCACTATTGTTCCTCCTGACGTTTTCGTTATCGCTCAGACGCCGCCGTGCTGAGGCGCTGGCCCAGCAGATGACCGAAGATATCCGGGAAAACAAACGCGCCCTTCAGCTCAGTGAAGAGCGCCTAAGCCTTGCGCTCAAAGGCAGCAATGACGGGCTGTGGGACATGAACCTGGATGCCGGGACCTTCTATGCATCGCCGCGCGCCTGGCACATGCTCGGCTACCGCCCCGGCGAGCTCAGTTCGGATCTCAAGCTCTGGGAGCGACTCGTCGTATCCGAGGACCTGCCTCAAGCGCGGACTCAGCTGGCCCGGACCATGCTCTCCCCAGTCGATCACTTCACCACCGAGCTACGCCTGCAGCACAAAAGCGGCAAAATCACGCCTGTGCTGATCCGCGGCTACATCCAGCGCGACCGCAACGGCCAGCCGCTGCGCATCAGCGGCACCAGCATGGACCTGACCGAACACAAGCGCATCGAACAGATGAAAGACGAGTTCGTCTCGACGGTAAGCCATGAGCTGCGCACCCCGCTGACATCCATCAGCGGCGCCCTGGGGCTGATTACCGGCGGCGCTCTGGGCGAGGCACCTCCCGCCATCCAGCAGATGCTCGAAATCGCGCACCGCAACAGCTTGCGGTTGGGTTACCTGATCAATGACCTGTTGGACATGGAAAAAATCACCGCAGGCAAGATGACCTTCGATATGCGCGAGCACTCGCTGCGCCAACTGCTGGATGAGGCGCTGACCAGCAACCAGGCTTTCGCCTCGCATTTCGGGGTGAGCTGCATACTCCGCGACCCGGTCAATGTGCACGTATGGGTCGACGGGTTGCGTCTGCAGCAGGTGCTGAGCAACTTTCTATCGAACGCCATCAAGTACACGCCGGAAGGTGGTCAGGTCACGCTGCATTGCAGCCAGCCCAATGCCGGCCATGTCCGCATCAGCGTCACCGATCAGGGGCCGGGCATCCCGCCAAGTTTCCAGAACCGTGTATTCGAAAAATTTGCTCAAGCGGATGCGTCTGACAGTCGCCAGAAAGGGGGCACCGGCCTGGGGCTTGCCATCACCAAGGAATTCATCGAGCGGATGGGCGGTCGTGTCGGCTTTGATACAGCCGAGGGCCAAGGTACAACGTTCTGGTGTGAGCTGCCCATAGTCGAATCGGCCACTGTGGCACCAGACCAGGGCCAGCCTCGCCTACTGGTAATCGAAGACGAGCCGGACACCGGCCGGTTACTGTTGCTGATGCTACGCGATGCCGGTTACGCGGTTGACCGCGTTCAGAGCCTGCACGCGGCACGAGGCAAGCTTGCCAGTACCCGTTATGAGGCAATGACACTCGATTTGCATTTGCCCGACGGCAGCGGACGTGAGCTGATTGACGAAGTACGCAGCAACCCTGACACGCGAGATCTACCGATCATCGTGATATCTGCCGCCAGCCATTTCGAGCAGAACGCTGAAGACACGAGCATCACCTGGCTACACAAACCCATCAGCGCGGCACAACTGCTGATCGCTCTGACCGACACCTTGGAACACTCCAGGCATTGCCGCTAATCCCGGCGACCATCCAGCTGCAGTCACCCTTCGCCGGCCAACGGCATAAAAAAAGGCGCTGCAGTTGCAGCGCCTTTGGGCTCTGGACTAGAAAGCTCAGGCTTCGGCTATCAAGCCTGGATTGAACCCTTGAGCTTGTTCATCGCATTCTTTTCAAGCTGACGAATCCGCTCCGCAGAAACCCCATACTTGGCGGCGAGATCATGCAGCGTCGCTTTGGTATCACTCAGCCAACGCTGCTGGAGGATATCGCGGCTACGCTCATCCAGCGTGTCCAGCGCCTCGTGCAGATTCGTATTTGAGTTATCGCTCCAGTCGGCATCTTCGAGCTGCCGCGCCGGGTCGTAACGATGATCTTCGAGATAATGCGCTGGTGACTGATAGGCGCTGTCATCATCCGCGTCGGCAGATGGATCGAAAGCCATGTCATGGCCGGTGAGACGGCTTTCCATCTCGCGGACTTCGCGGGCTTCAACGCCGAGGCTGTCGGCAACCCGCTCGACCTCGTCATTGTTCAGCCAGGCCAGACGCTTCTTCTGACTACGCAGATTGAAGAACAGCTTGCGTTGCGCTTTGGTCGTGGCAACTTTTACGATGCGCCAGTTGCGCAGGATGAACTCGTGGATTTCGGCCTTGATCCAATGCACGGCAAAGGAAACCAAGCGCACGCCCATTTCAGGGTTGAAGCGCTTAACCGCCTTCATCAGGCCGACATTGCCTTCCTGGATCAGATCGGCCTGTGCCAGACCGTAGCCGGAATAGCTACGGGCGATATGTACAACGAAACGCAGGTGGGCCAACACCATCTGACGGGCGGCCTCGAGGTCCTGCTGGTAGAACAGACGTCCAGCCAAGTCGCGTTCCTGCTCGACCGTGAGCAGCGGAATGCTGTTGACCGTCTGCACGTAGGCCTCGAGATTGCCTCCCGGGACCAGGGCTTGAACAGGTTGGAGATTAGATGTCATGCAGGTCCTCCAAAAATGAAGCTGCAGCAGTTTAGCACTGCCGAATGAGACTGCAAGTCTGTGGAAAAGTTTCCTTACAGCTATCGAAAACCATATAAATCAACAAGTTAGCGCGGCGAAAGCTCGCTCAAATGCCTCGCAACCGCAAGCCAAGCGCCTATGTAACCTAGCAGCACGGCTCCTAGCACAAGCGACAACCCATCGTCGGCTGGTACGCCCGCCAAACCGAAATCACTGCCATACAAGCCAGCCAATCCAATGACCGCCTCGTTCAACCAGCCGAGCCCATAGGCGAGCAAACCCCAGGCAATCAGGCCCGCTCCCAGCCCGTACAAAGCACCCATGTAGAGAAACGGACGCCGCACGTAGCCGTCGGTTCCGCCGACTAGTTTGACCACCTCAATCTCGGTGCGGCGGTTTTCGATGTGCAGGCGAATGGTATTGCCAATCACCAGTAGCAGCGTGGCGATCAGCAACAGGCTAAGGCCGAACACGAACCGATCACCCAGTTTGAGAATGGCGGTTAACCGTTCGACCCATAGCAGGTCCAACTGGGCCTGCTCGACCCCGGTCAACTCCGACAAGCGTTGGCGCAGCGCCTCGAGGTTATCGCGATCAACTTCGTTAGGCGTCACCAGGATCACACCGGGCAACGGGTTTTCCGGCAGTTCTCGCAAGGCCTCGCCAAGCCCCGACAGCTGCTGAAATTCCTCCAGCGCCTGTTCTCGGCTGATCCAGCTGGCTTCGGACACGTCCGGCATCGCCAGGATCTGCTCGCGAAGCGCTTGCCCCTGCGTCGCATCCACATCCAGCTGCATGAACAGCGAAATCTGGGCTGCCCGCTGCCAGGAGCCACCGAGCCGCTCGACATTGTCCAGCAACAGCGCCAAGCCCATCGGCAAGCTCAACGCGACCGCCATGACCAGACAGGTAAAAAAGCTACCGATCGGTTGCTTGATCAGCCTGCCGACACTATCGACCACGCTGGCTCGGTGGCTTTCCACCCAGGCGTGAAACAAGGCTTTGAAGTCCGGTTCTTCGCTTCTCGGCTGCTCGGGCTTGTTGCGTACACCGCCCGCACGTTCAGCTGGGTTCGGGTTCTGCTCGGGTGCGCTCATCGGGTGGCCTCCCCATCGCCGATCAATCGACCACGCTGCAGTGTGAGCATGCGATGACGCATACGGGCGATCAGCGCCAGATCGTGACTGGCAATCAGCACGGTGGTACCGAGACGGTTGATATCTTCGAATACCCCCATGATTTCGGCTGCCAGCCGCGGATCAAGGTTACCGGTCGGCTCGTCGGCAAGCAGCAACGCCGGGCGGTGCACCACGGCGCGGGCGATACCGACGCGCTGCTGCTGGCCCGTAGAGAGATCGGAAGGGTATTGCAGTGCTTTGTCCTTGAGACTGACACGCTCCAGCGCGGTCATCACGCGTTGGCCAATTTCGCGCTTGTTCAACCCGAGGATTTGCAAGGGCAATGCGGCGTTGTCGAACACGGTGCGATCAAACAGCAGCTGATGGTTCTGAAATACCACACCGATCTGCCGACGGAGAAAGGGAATCTGCGCATTGCTGATTCGCGAAAGGTCCTGGCCGGCCAACAGCAGCTTGCCACTGCTAGGTCTTTCCATCGCCAGCAGCAAGCGCAACAAGGTGCTCTTGCCAGCTCCGGAGTGACCGGTGACGAAGAGGAACTCACCGCGCTTCACGTGAAAGGAAAGTTCGTGCAATCCGACGTGGCCGTTGGGATAGCGCTTGCCCACCTGTTCAAAACGAATCATGACGAGGCTCCGCCCGTCCCTTTCTCGGCGAACAAGGCATTGACGAAGGCATCCGCCTCGAAGGTCCGCAGATCATCAATGCCTTCGCCGACGCCGATATAGCGGATAGGGGTGCCGAACTGCTTGGCCAGCGCAAAGATCACACCACCTTTGGCGGTACCGTCGAGTTTGGTCAGCGCCAGGCCTGTCAGCTCGACCGACTGATTGAACTGTTTGGTCTGATTGATAGCGTTCTGACCGGTTCCGGCGTCGAGCACCAGCAGCACTTCGTGCGGCGCAGAATCGTCAAGCTTGCCCATCACGCGACGGACCTTTTTCAGCTCCTCCATCAAATTGTCCTTGGTATGCAGGCGCCCGGCGGTATCCGCGATGAGCACGTCAATGCCTCGGGCCTTGGCAGCCTGCACTGCGTCGAAGATCACCGAAGCGGAATCCGCCCCCGTGTGCTGAGCAATCACCGCAATGTTGTTGCGCTCACCCCAAATCTGCAGCTGCTCGACTGCCGCCGCACGGAAGGTATCGCCTGCGGCCAGCATGACTTTCTTGCCTTCCAGCTGCAGTTTCTTCGCCAACTTGCCAATGGTCGTGGTCTTGCCAACGCCGTTTACACCTACCACCAGGATCACGAACGGCTGCTTGCTGCTGTCGATCAGCAACGGTTGCTCGACAGGCTTGAGCAAGCTGGCCAGTTCTTCTTGCAAAGCCTTGTACAACGCGCCGCTGTCGGCCAGCTCCTTACGCGAGACTCGGCGCGCCAGGTTCTGCATGATGGCAGTGGTGGCCTCTACGCCGACGTCCGCAGTCAGCAGGCGAGTTTCCAGCTCGTCGAGCAGGTCATCATCGATGGCCTTCTTGCCCAGAAACAGACTGGCCATGCCTTCGCCAATGCTGGCGCTGGTCTTCGACAAGCCTTGTTTGAGCCGGGCAAAGAAGCCCAATTTGGCGGGCGCTTCTTGTGCGGCCGGTGCAGGTGCAGGTGCAGGTGCAGGTGCAGGTGCAGGTGCAGGTGCAGGTGCAGGTTCGACGGCAATCTCAGCGAGGATTGGCGACTCGGGCACTTCCTCAGGATGGACAAGCTCCGGCGCAGGCTCGGGCTCTGCCTCCGGCTCAATCTGCAATTCAACGTCGGGCTTAACGTGCGCAGCCTCGGGCTCCGCTTGGGTAGCCTCAGGCTCAGATCGCAAAGGCTCTTCGGCCGTCTCTACCCCGTCGGGCAGGGCAGTATCGGGCTCATCGGCGAACGGCTGGCTGTCTTCCAGCGGCTCGGCAGGCGGCGGCTCGGCCGCTGGGGTCTGCGGTTTCTTGCGAAACCAGCCAAACAAGCCTTTTTTCTCGCCAGCCTCGGCCGGCGCCTTCTTATCGTCGTTGGAACCAAACATGGAGAAGATTTTCTCAAGAGGGCGATACGCCGGCGGCCATGCCACCAGCCAGACGGGCGCTATCCTAGCACTGCGCATCGGCCTGCGCTAAGCGTGGCCATCCGCCCAGTCTTCTGCGTTGGCAAAGCGAGCTTTATATGCCTTTGCCCTGACACAAGGGCACCAGTACCATGGCCCGCGTGTCCTCACCAGCCGGCATTATCGCGGGCGGGATCGATCACTGAACGAGCCTTTCTCCTATGCCTTTGATGCTACGCCGCGCCGCAGCCCTGCTACTCGGCACTTTATACCTTCCGCTGGTGATGGCTGCCGAAGCCCAGCCCACCCACGAATTCTTTCTGGATAACGGCCTTAAAGTGATCGTGCGCGAGGACCACCGGGCGCCGATTGTGGTCTCCCAGCTCTGGTACAAGGTCGGCTCCAGCTATGAGTCACCGGGGCATACAGGCCTGTCCCACGCGCTCGAACACATGATGTTCAAGGGTAGCCGCAAGCTTGGCCCAGGCGAGGCCTCTCGCATCCTTCGCGAACTGGGTGCCGAGGAAAACGCTTTTACCAGCGACGATTACACCGCTTATTACCAGGTCCTGGCGCGCGATCGCCTGGCCGTGGCGTTCGAATTGGAAGCCGATCGCCTGGCGAGCCTCAAGTTGCCGCCGGAAGAATTCGAGCGCGAAATCGAAGTGATCATGGAAGAACGCCGGCTGCGCACCGATGACAAGCCCAGCGCGCTGGCCTTCGAGCGCTTCGAGGCCATGGCCTACCCTGCCAGCGGTTATCACATCCCGACCATTGGCTGGATGGCCGACCTCAAGCGGATGACCATCGAGGATCTGCGCACCTGGTACGAGCGCTGGTATGCGCCCAACAATGCGACCCTGGTGGTGGTTGGTGACGTCGCGGTGGACGAAGTCCGGACCTTGGCCGAACGCTACTTCGGGCCGATCGAGAAACAGGACGTGCCGGACGCCAAGCGCCCCCTGGAATTGGACGAGCCCGGAGAGCGCCGGCTACGCCTGCATGTGCAGACTCAAGTACCCAGCCTGATCATGGCCTTCAACACACTGAGTCTGGCCACCAGCGAGGAGCCGAGTGAGATCCATGCGCTGCGGCTGATCAGCGCGCTGCTCGACGGCGGCTACAGCGCACGTCTGCCCCAGCAGCTTGAGCGCGGCGAGGAGCTGGTGACCAGCGCCTCGGCTTGGTACAACGCCTACGCCCGCGGCGACACACTGTTTGTTCTGAGTGCTGCACCAAACATGCAGAAAGGCCGAACGCTGGAAGAAGTCGAGGCGGGCCTCTGGAAGCAGCTGGAAAAGCTCAAGCAAACCGCGCCGTCCCCCGAGGAGTTGGAGCGGGTCCGCGCGCAGGTCATCGCCGGATTGGTCTACGAGCGCGACTCCATTACCCAGCAGGCCACCACCATCGGCCAATTGGAGACCGTTGGCCTCTCCTGGCGGCTGATGGACGAGGAGCTCAGCGCTCTGGAAGCCGTTACCCCAGAGGACATTCAGGAAGCCGCCCGTACCTATTTCACCCGCTCTCGCCTGAGCGTTGCCCATGTTCTACCCGAGGAGTCCAGCGATGAGTGATCGCCACCTGTTGCGTCGCGGCCTGCTCGGCCTGGCGTTGGCGTCCTGCCTCGGCCTGGCCGCCTGCACCGAAGAAGCCAGCGACGCCGCCGCATCGATTCCGGTTCCCACCGAGGAAACCGTCGCCACACCGTCCGAATCCGGACAGGCGATCGCCAAAGAGGCTGAAGAAGCTGAAGCAGCCAGCACTCAGCTCGAGTCCTTGGCCGAGCTCGGCGACAAACCCTTGGCCCGGCGCGAATTGGACATCCAGAGCTGGCAGACCGATGGTGGCGCCAAGGTGCTGTTCGTCGAGGCGCACCAGCTGCCCATGTTCGACCTGCGTCTGACCTTTGCCGCCGGCAGCAGCCATGATGATGGGGTGCCCGGCCTGGCAATGCTGACCAATGCCATGCTCAATGAGGGCGTCGAGGGCAAGGATGTCAGCGCTATCGCCGAGGGCTTCGAAGGCCTTGGCGCGAATTTTGGCAACGGTTCATACCGCGACATGGCGGTCGCCAGCCTGCGCAGCCTCAGCGAGCCGGCCAAGCGCGAGCAAGCGCTACGTCTGTTCAGCCAGGTCGTGGGCAAACCGACCTTTCCCGAAGACTCGTTGCAGCGAATCAAGAACCAGGTCCTGGCCGGCTTTGAATTCCAGAAACAGAACCCAGGCAAGCTGGCCAGCATCGAACTATTCGAACAGCTGTATGGCGATCATCCCTATGCCCACTCCAGCGAAGGTACGCCCGAGTCGATCCCAGGCATCAGCGTTGCGGAGCTGCGCGCGTTCCATCAACAGGGTTATACGGCCGGTAATGCAATAATCGCGCTGGTTGGCGACCTCAGCCGCGAGGAGGCCGAAGCCATCGCCGCGCAGGTTTCCGCAGCGCTGCCTCAGGGCCCGGCCCTGCCGCCTCCGCCCACGCCAAGCGAGCCAACCGCCGGCACCCAGCACATCGAGTTTCCTTCCAACCAGACACATTTGATGCTGGCGCAGCTGGGGATACCGCGTGGCCATCCGGATTACGCCGCGCTGTATCTGGGTAACCAGATCCTCGGCGGCGGTGGCTTCGGCACTCGCCTGATGGAGGAAATCCGCGAAAAGCGCGGCCTGACCTACGGTGTCTATTCAGGCTTCAGCCCGATGCAAGTGGCCGGCCCCTTTATGATCAACCTGCAGACCCGCGCCGAGCTGGCTGAAGGTACGCTGGAGCTGGTTCAGCGACTGGTTGCCGACTTCCTGCAGAACGGCCCAACCGACGCTGAGCTTGAGCGCAGCAAGCGCGAAGTCGCCGGCAGCTTCCCGCTGTCCACGGCCAGCAACAGTGACATTGTCGGTCAGCTGGGAAGCATCGGGTTCTATGACCTGCCACTGACCTACCTTGAAGACTTCATGCAACAGGTCCAGGCGTTGTCGGTCGAAGACGTCAAGGCTGCGATGAACAAGCATCTGAGCCCGGATGACTTCGTGATCGTCACGGCGGGCCCGCAGGTTGAGCAGAAGCCACTGCCACCGCCCAGCACGAAGCCCCTCGAACAACCCAGCAGCGTTCCGGAGCATTGATGGCCAATCCACCCGTCCGTCCCTCCGCCCATGGGGGCCAGGGCCAGCTGCGTATCATCGGCGGTGAGTGGCGCAGCCGACGCTTCGGTTTTCCCGACGCCGATGGCCTGAGACCGACCCCTGATCGCGTCCGCGAAACGCTGTTCAACTGGCTCGCGCCGTACCTCTCTGGCGCGCGAGTGCTCGACCCCTTCACCGGAAGTGGTGCGCTCTACCTTGAGGCCCTGTCGCGCGGTGCTAGCATGGCCCTCGCGCTGGATGTAAACGCCAATGCCATCGCCAATCTGCGCAAGCACCTGGACACGCTCAAGTGCGGCCAGGGCCAGTTGCTGCAAAGCGACGCCCTGCGCTATCTCGAAACCCAAAACCCGACCCCATTCGACTTGGTGTTTCTCGACCCCCCGTTCAACAAGAACCTGCTGCAGCCCACCTGCGAGCTGATTGAAAACAGGGGCTGGCTAGCTAAACATGCCTGGGTCTATACCGAGAGCGAAGCTGCCCCCTCCAGTCTTGGCCTGCCTGGCAACTGGCGCCTGCACCGTGAAAAGCAGGCGGGCAAAGTGAATTATGCGTTGTGGGAGCGCAGCGGCGCAGACTAAGCCTCAGAGCAGCGCTCTTCTGGCCGGGCAAAGCCGGCCAGCGTTACGGACCCGCATTGCAATCGAGCCTGGGTGACCATGCCCACCACCATTCCTGATACCAGCGCCGCACTCGAAATGGATCGCCCCTTCGCCCCGGCCAGGTGGCTGCCCGGCGGCCATCTGCAAACGCTATGGAACCCGTTCTGCCGCCGTGCGCCTCTGCTGCAACGCCGCCGTGAGCGGCTGTGGCTCGCTGACGGCGATTTCATTGATCTCGATTGGCATGGGCCGCATGAAGCGGACGCATCGCTCGTACTGGTATTGCACGGCCTGACCGGCTCATCGAGCTCACTCTATGTGCTCGGCCTGCAACAGGAGCTGGCGAACCGGAACTGGGCAAGCATCGCGATCAACTGGCGAGGCTGCTCGGGCGAGCCAAACCTGCTGCCGCGCGCCTATCACTCAGGTGCAAGCGATGATCTGAGCGAAGTCATAGCTCATCTACAAGCCTCGCGGCCACTGGCCCCGCTGTATGCCGTGGGCTACTCGCTCGGTGGCAACGTGCTGCTCAAATACCTCGGCGAAACCGGCCAGGCAGCACCGCTGCAAAAAGCCGTGGCGGTGTCCGTGCCGTTTCGCCTGGACCAGTGCGCCGACCGTATCGGCCTCGGCTTTTCGCGGGTGTACCAGGCGCACTTCATGCGCGAGATGGTGGCCTACGTGAAAGACAAGCAGCGCCTCTTCGCGAGCAACGGCGATGATCTCCATCTCTCGGCACTGCAGCGTCTGGGCTCGTTGGAAGGCATGCGCACCTTCTGGGATTTCGACGGCCGCTTCACCGCCCCACTGCATGGCTATGCCGATGCAACCGATTACTACCGCCGCGCCTCAAGCCGCTACTTCCTGCCCGACATCCGCATCCCAACGCTGCTGATCCAGGCCGAAGACGACCCCTTCGTCTTCCGCCACAGCGTGCCCGAGCCTGATGAGCTATCCGCAACCACCATTCTGGAACTGCACAGGACCGGCGGGCACGTTGGCTTCGTCGAAGGCTCGCCGCTCAAACCTTGCTATTACCTGGACCGGCGGATACCGGAGTGGCTGGCGCCTGCCAGCCGCTAGGAGTGTTAACGCTATCGCCCCAGCATGAAAGTTTCGTACTCGAGATCCTCTAGCGAACTGGACAAGCGAACCAGCCCTAGCAGTACGCAGGCCAATACCGACAAGGTGAAGCCATAGCCGAAGAAACTTGGGCCCAACTGCTGGCTGACAACCGTCAGCATGGCGTTGAGTAATACGAAGATCACACACAGCTCGAGCACGATGCTGCGCTTGTCCAGATAGAAAAACACGTTCAGGAGCGCCATGAACACCACCTGAATGCTCACGCCGATGAGGTCGACGTAGAACAGAGGAAGATAAAAGGCTGATATCCCAAGCCATGCCAGCAGCTTCGGCGCGATAAGAAACAACAGCACGACGGTCAGGCCCTGAACCTTACAGATTTCCAACAACCCTTGACGCACCGACAGGATCATCTGCTGTTTGAGCTGGCCGATGTGCTGCAACGTTTCGCCGCCTCGAATGGCTGAAAAGACCCGGTCATACCACTCGGCAAAGTCGGTCTCGATGCGCACGAGAAAAACCGCCATGCCGGGAATGATTGCCAGGTAAGCGAGAAAAATCGGCAGGTCGTAGAGCATCGAAGCACGCAGCGGGCCAATCACATGACTGGACGTACTGGGGTTGAACCAGAAAATGATCTTGTCGATCCATATTCCAAGGTTGTAACACAGCCCCGTCAGCAAGAGGCTGACGTATACCTGCTTGCGCTTGAAGAAGTCGAACGCCACTAGCTGCCTGGCCGGATACTCCCGCAGGATATCGAACAGAAACATGAAGAACAGACTGGCATGCCCAATGAGCAAGCCCAGCAACAATCCTTCAAGCTTCAGAAAGCGCAACAGGAATGAGCACAGCACCATCACCGAATAGCCCACCACCATGACCAGCAGGATTCGGTTGTAAGCCTTCATGCCGGACAGAAAGATGATGGTCAGCCACAAATTGCACAGCACCACGAAGTTGGCCAGCATCAGCAGGCGATACAGGAACGGCTGATCGAACAACAGGCTGAGCAGGAGAAAACCCAGCACACCCGATGAAACCGTGACCACCAGCAAGATGCCTATCAGATTCGGCAGGATCAGCTCCTGCCGTTTCTCAAACAGACGATCAGATATGAAGCGGGTAAAGAACAGCTGCGCGCCGCCAGTGAAAATCAGCGAGGAGGCCATCAGATAGGTCACGCTCACTAGGAACTGTCGAATCAGCAGTTCCGGCACCACCACCCCAAGGCTCATCACCCCAATGACCATGACGCTGATGATCGACAATACCCACGGACCGGAACTGATCAGCCCGGCGTACACATAGGCGCGCAGCGTGGCCGTGTACGAGTCCCGCGACAGGATCTTGCGCAGCTCGAATCCAATCCCAGCCATGTCAGGCTGCTCCCGTAGCGTTGCGATAGAGGTTGCGGTAACGGTCGAGCATGATCGTCTCGGTGTAGTACCGATTGACTCGCTTTAATCCGACCGACTGCGCGGCCCGCCAACGCTCAGGGTCACGCAGCAGATCGACGATGGCTCGGGACGTGGCCTGGGGATCTGCGATGGCTACCACCTCGCCTGCCCTCCCCAATTTCGGTTCCTCATCGGGCGCACCTTCGATCAATTCGCGGCACGAGCCGACGTCGCTGGTCACTACTGGCGTACCGGCAGCCCAGGCCTCCAGGATGACCAGCGGTTGCGCCTCGCTAATCGAGGTCAGCACCATCAAACCAAGGTTAGGTAGCAGCTCGTGAATCTGACGGAAGCCGAGAAATTTGACCTTACCTTCGAGCCCCAGGCTGACCACCAGGCTGCGGCATTCGGCAGCGTAGGCGCGATCCTCTTCTTCGGGACCGACGATCCAGCCTTCGGCCTCGGGAATGGCGCTGACCACGCCTCGCATCGCCCGGATGAAGGTTTTTACATCCTTTATCGGCACCACACGACCCACCAAGCCAACGACCGGTGCGATGCCTGGAGGACGACGCTGCAAGGCGTCCCCCCACGCAGCCATGGCGATGCCGTTGGGGATCACCCGCGTGCGCGCCGGATCGGCACCATCTGCAATCTGCCGTTGGCGGTTGCCGTCGTACAGGGAAATGATCGGGTCGGCAGCGCGATAGGTCAGCAGACCAATGCGCTCGAAAAATCGGATCCAGAGCTTACGAATATAACTGAATTCGGTATCCAGGCCGGTACGCAGCGCCTCGTCCGGGCTTTCTGATATCCAGCTGGCCTGCGCCAGATCGATCTTCCGTTCCTTCGTATAGATTCCATGCTCGCTGAGCAGGTAAGCGCACTGCCAGCGATGTTGCAGGATCGCGCCTAGCAACCCTGCATAACCTGTCGAGATCGAGTGCAACACCCTTGCACGCGGCAACCGGGCCGCCGCTTGCGCAAGCATGACCAGCGGCGCCTGCATGGTGCGCAGTGTCCAGAAATAATTGATGAAAGAAGGATCGCTGCAATGCTGGGTGTAGCCGTCCGTAATGGCTTCCCAGCTGGCACGACTGTGCAGTACGTCATCCAGACTCAGTTGTCCGGAGGCCAGGGTAGCCAAGACGGCCTCGCCCTGTTCGAGGCTGGGCTGCTCAGGGTGATGCAGAAATTGGTGCAACTGACGCATGTGCTCTTCAGCGCCCTCTCGCTTGGCCGCGACCACTCCATCTCCTGGGCGCCAAGCACACTCGAGAAAGTGCTCCTCAATATGCACCACGTTTGGCGGAATCTTGTATTGGCGCTCAGAGTAGGCTTCGCGTTGACCACCAATGAAGAACACCGAGAACGTGAGCTCTGGCAGCCCGAGGATCAATTGGTTGACCCAACTGGATACGCCGCCACGCACGTAGGGCCAAGTCCCCTCAAGCAACAGGCAGATATCGGTGGAGGGCGTTTCAGGTGGCGTTTTAGTCACAGCCAGTACTTCGCTAGGGCAGCAAATGGTGGACGTTGCAGAACATCTTCGGTCAGCCTCGCCAGCTGCCTGGAAACATCCTCGTAGCGGCCTTCGATGAAGGCGATCTCGGCACGAAAGGGCGCCAACGTTTGCGCGCCGACGCCTACCGTTTCAGCCTGGTTGAAGTGCATCTTCGCAGCATCCAGCCGTGTCTGCTCAAGGGCAATCCGCCCGGCTAGCACATGCGCATAGGGGTTGCCTGCAGCGGTCAGGGCCTGCTCCACATGTTCGCGGGCCTGCTCGAGTACGTGCTCAAGCACGCTACCTTGCGCAAGCCCCAGGTAGGCGAGCTCCCAGTACCAGCGCGCCAGCGCGTCTTGCAACGCGGCTTGGTGAACGCCTTCTGCCGCGGACAGCTGTCGCAAGGTAGTTTCTATGCGAAGGTTGATCTCGCTTTCCTGCTTGTCCAGCATCGAATAGGCCAACAGCCGCACGTCGTCCGCAGGGTCGCGCAATGCCAGCTTGAGAATGGGGATTGCCTCACGAGCAGGCATGCGACGCGTAGCGAACAGTGCCGTCAATCGCTTCTCGGTATCGGGGGCGTCACGCAGCACATCTTGCAATCCACCATCGTTGAACATCAGAGCCTTGCTGCGCTCCTGGGGGCGGAAAGGCAGATCGGGTACGCCCCTCGAGTCCCAGTTCTGTTCCTGCTTCCGGCGAGGCAGATACAACGCTGGAAACAACGAGACAGCAACACCTATGGCACCCAAACCAGGCACGAAAAAAGCGAGACTGAAGACGAACAAAGGGCTCCAGGGCAGTGGAAATTTGTAGCGCCGCGGCAGCAGCAACCAGATGCCTGCACTGAGCATGGCACTGCTCAGCAGGTGAGCGCCAAGGTAAAGCGTAGTCGCCTGAGCCACACTCAACTGCTGATGGAACGCCACCCAGCTGCCAACTTCGAACAGCAGCGCACCGCTAAATAGCCACTTGCTGATCATTCAATGCGCACTCGTTGTAAAGGAAACGACGCAGAGCATCATGGCCATTGCCGACACCTAGGTCATGGGCAGAGACCCGTACTTCCAGACTTTCGAGCGTCTGCGCCATGCCGAAACGCTCATTGATCAGCGTATTGAGGCGGAACAGATAGCCTTGCGCACCCTCGGCTGAGGTCAGCGGCAGCAGGACCAGAACACAGCTATTTTCCCGCTGGTTGGTCACTCTGCGCTGCAGATCGAGTCCGCGACGGCTGCCTTCGATCAGGTGCAGCAATGCTTCGCTATGTGAAGACTCGGCCACCTCCAGAAAAAACAGGCTGGCATCCAGCCCATGATTTTGCGCATCGATCAACGAGCGCCTCAGGTTCTGGCTGAACTCTTGGCTGTCCCAATCGTTAAGCTGGAGGAACTGCGGGTCGCTCAGGATCAAGTCAGCAATGTGCCCGGCAAGGATTGCCAGTAAGCCGAAGACGCGATCATTGAACGAGAAGAAAGGCATTTGCTCTACCGCCAATATCGCCAGGATGCGATCTTCCGTATCGATGAGCGGGACGCAAAGCTGATACCGGGAGTGCTGACGATGCTCACCGCGCTCAAGCAATTGCTCGCGGATGCTAACCAGCTCACCGCGCTGCAAGCACATGCGCACCAGCAGGTCGTGCTCGTTCAGAGGATCCATTGCGCCGATCATGCCCAGAGGCTCAGGCACGACCGAGCCATCACTTACCCGGTAAAGCCCGGCTGCCCGGAACGAGCCGTATTGCGCAAGCAGGCTCAACACCGGATCGGCAAGCGCAGCGAGGGCATCATTACCACGCGACAACCGACGCAACTGATTGCGCAAGCCAACCAGTGAGCTGCGCAGGCTCTGGTCGCTCCCTGCGACCCGCTGCTCAAGCCGATCGTGCGAGATACGAAGGATGTAATGGGCGCGAGTGAACTCGTCGAGTCGCAGCTGACGATATTCGTTGGCCATATCCAGTCGTTCCAGTCGACGCTCCCATATGTCGCGAAACTCGCCGACCAGCATTCCGCTGATCAGTACGCCAACGATGAAAGACGCGGGCATTTCCGGGTATAGCCCTTCGCCGTAACGGTGAAAGGCAATCAATGCGAGGATAAGTAGGACCGAACTGACCAGGCCGCGCATGAAGCCATAGCGCATACCCAACAGCAGCGGCGCCATGATTGTCCATGGAAACGAACCGTTGACCATCAACGGGTCTTCAGGGGACAACCAGTAGCCAAGCGCAATCGCCAGACCACTTAGAAACCAGGTTTCCAGCCAGGAAACAGCGCCACTGGCGCGTGGCGCCAGCGTGAAATCCTTGTGTGCCGAGCTGAGCGCCATTATTCGAGGCGCAACGCGCCGACCAGCTCACGCAGCACTTTCTGCGCCGTGCCTGCAAGGCTTTCACGAGACCAGCCGGCGCGTGCGCCGCTTTTGCTCCAGATGATCCGCCCAGTGGCAGGCTCAATCACCTGCAGGCTGATACCCACGGCGGGCTCACCATCCAGACCGCTCTTGTATTGCCACTCCTCCACGCTGCCGCTGATGACATAGTCGAGACGCTCGGACTGGGCCCAGGACAACGCCTGGGAAAGGCGTTCACGATCATCCAGCATGGGCAGGTCCGTCTGCACGACGAGAGGATAGTGACGCAGTTGCAAGCCACGCTCGGCCAGAACGCTCAGCAGGATCTGTTCAGCACGTTCACCCGCCTGCGGGGCCTGCGAGTAGTTCACGATCGGCACGAGCCCCCAGGTAGCCCCCTGTGGCGGAGCCGATGCGGGCTGGTCGGTGAACGTGGTACAGCCACCGATGAAAAATGCCACGGCCAGCACGGCCAGCACGCGAATGAATGACATGGTTGATCCTCCCTGTAAGTTCCGCATCAACGCCCGAAACGGGCGCTATAAGTCACACCCAGCGTCCCACCTGGCTCCCCGTCACCATTGCGAGGTGCGGATTGGTACCCAAAGGTGAAGGCCAGTTCATCGTCGCCGAGCACTCGCATGCCGACGCCCGTAGTAATCGCGTAGTTGGCTTGCTGTTCGGTCCATTGCCAGCCCGCCAACACATCGAGCAGCCAGCTGAATTGCGCTGTGCCGCGATTCAAAGCACCAGGAAATCCACGACGCCAGGTGCTGCCGACGTAAAGCTGACCGAAGCGCTCCTGCAGAAGATCGGCGGCCTTTGGCGTGAACTCGCTGACGTCATCTTCTGTTTCGTCTGGAAGCTCGTTGTTCTTTAATCGATATTTCGCATAGCTGAGTCCGCTGCGTAGCGTCCAAGCAGGTCCTTCAAAGAACACCGCATGGCTGAGCGCCAGATTAGCCTGTTGCCCGCTGCCCACCGCTTCGCCGTCTAGCATGCTGTAGCGCTGATGCGTCAGCGACCAACTGAGCTGATCGCGCGCGCTGATTCCATGTGTACCGCTTATTCCGAACCCATCGCGCTGGCCCAGCGCTCGCAGCAGTCCGCTGTCTTCGGCCTGGCGCTTCCAGTCAGCACGAAACACCAGTGCATCCTTGCTGGTCAGCTGAAGCCCCCTGGAAAGACCGAAACCAAAGCGGTCCCCCTCGTCGTGGCTGCTGCTATCGACCGCAACGCCCAGCGACCCGTTATCCAATGTTCGGGTCAACTCCAGTTCGGCTGACTGCTCAATGCCAGGACGAGCCTGATACAGGCCGCTTCCCGAGTATTCCATTTGCGCAAGCGAGAGACTCGCATGCCAATCGTGATCCAGCTGCCGAGAAACCAGCACGGTTGGGCCCTGAAGCTTCAGTGAACCGAAATCCTGCTGCCGCATGCCCACCCGAATCCCCTGCGGGTTGCGTTCCTGCAGCGCCAGTGCCTGCCGAAGCAACTGCTGACGAACAACAACAGGTTGCTCAGAGGAAAGTGCCGCCAGAGCTTCGGCCATCGCCTGGCTGTTAGCACCCAGACGCTGCAACGCCTCGACACGCTGCGCTGGGTCCAGTCCATCCTGCGCAAGCAGGCGCTCCAGGGCCTGACGGTTTTGCGTCTGCAACGCTTCTTGCAATTCCGCATAGCGGCTGATTTTCAGGCCGTTGCGCCGTGCCCATGCCAGCCATTGCCCCTTCAGCGAACTCTGATTGAGGCCGTCAAGCTGCTCGCTGAATTGATCGAACCAGAGCTGCAACATCGGCTGAGAGCCATCGCGCCAGCGTAGCGCAAGCTTGCCAGCGCCCAAGCTTGTGCCTGTTGCGGACAACAGTCTCAGATAGGTCTGGTATTGCGCTACGTCTGCGCCACGCATCGGCATTTCGATCGTGCGTAGCACATGCCGGCGCAGGCGTAGTGCACGATCCGAGTAACCGGCACTCTCCAGGGCATCGGCATAAGCTGCCTGCACCAGGCTGTCGTCCGGGTTCAGCTCCAGATAACGATCGAACCAGCGCAAGGCTTGATCATTACGGTTGAGCAGCAGGTTGGCACTGGCGAAGGGCAACCATAGAGCACTCCGTTTAAGCGCGAGGTTTTGCCATTGCCGAAGCAGTGGAGCAAGCGGCTCACGCTGCCCCTGGTCAATGTAATGCCAGAGCAACTGCGGGCGGAACTCACCGGTTTCCGGGAAACGCGCCAGCGCTTCGAGGTATAGACGCTCGGCCCCCTTGCTATCCCCGGCCTCTGCGGCTTGCATGGCACGTGCACTCCAGAGCGCGCTGATGTTGTCACTATCGGGCAGCAGCCGTCCCTCACGAACCAATGTATCGAGACGAACCATGTCGCCGAGTTGCATCGCCATCTGGATTGCACGGCTTAGACTCGCCGGCGTGCGGGTGCGCCTCCAGCTGGCAATTAACACGTCCAGAGCACGGTCGGGCGCGCTGTGCTCGTAAAGGGAAATCAGCCGCTCCTCGGACGTGCTATCTGCCTTTACGCCCAACGCCTCGAGCCTGAGATAGCTTTCAAGGGCTTCCTCGTCCCGCTCCAGCTCCCATGCCAACTCGCCTCGCAGACGCCAGTAGCCTTCGTCGGTCACCGAGTCAGCATCGATGGAGTTGAGTAACTGCCATGCACCCTGCGGATCGAACAATTGCCAGTTGGCTTCCGCCCAAGCGACACGCTGGACGATGGACAGCCCAAAACGCCCCTCTATGTCGGCCCAAAGTTCTGCCTCAGCGGACAGCTGCTGGGTTTGCTCGAGGACCTGCTGCAGGCGCATCCATGCCAGTTGATGACTGGGGTGTACCCGCAGATAGTCACGCAACCATTGCTCGGCTTGCTCCGGGGTGCCTCGCTCGCTATGGCTGAATACGAGCGCGTCCAACTCCGCGTCCAGCAACTGCCGACGCGCTCCTGTATCGGCCAACAGAGCAATGGTGTTGTCAAAGTCATACAGTTGAGCAGCCAGGCGCCAGGCATGCTCCCGAACCGCCGGCGTATCCTCCAACTGGATCAGGCGCAGCCAGAAATTCAGTGCTGCCGTGGTGTGCCCCGTCCACTCACCGAGCAGGGCCAGCTGCTTGAGCTGACCTGCAACCGGAGGCTCAACGGCCGCCAGCCGCTGGCCGACAGCCCACGCCTGTTCGAGTTCGCCCGCAGCAAGATGCAGCCCAAACTCGGCGTTTAGCGCCCCCAGGTCATCCGGTTGCAGCGTACGCCAAGACGCTATCGTATCGGTCGCCAGATCGTAACGACGGGTACCGATTCCCGCTTGCACTGCTGCACTGAACAGCGCCCCATCCTCTGCGTTCATCAGCGACAAATGGCGATGAACCAGCTCTGCTGCCTGCTCGCTCCGGTCCGCCGAGAACAGCGCTGAAAACGCCTGATGCAGATAAAGACGCCGGTCGGCTGTTGTCTCGGCATCATTGAGCTGTTCGATGAAGAGTTCGGCAGCCGCCGACGTCTCACCCGCCCCCAAGTGAGCCCGGGCCGCCTCGTTTAACCAGCTTTCACGGCGCGTTTCATCTCGCACGGCGAGGTCGCGATAGGCTTGCGCCGCCAGCCCCGGATCGGTGAGTGACAACGCATAAGCGGCATAACGAATAAGCTCCTCGGTTGAGATACTGTCGCGGTCCAGCGCTCCCAACTGATCTTGCAGGGCAGTGCGGACTTGCAGCGTCATGCTTTCCGGGGCTGTCTGAGCTTCAAGCACTGCTAATTCGGCGAGCAGAAAACGTACGCTGCCAGCTTCGCTTTCAGGCAGCAGATAGACATGCGACCGGGCCCGCGGGAGATCGCCCAGCTCGATTAACTGCTCGATCAGCTTGAGCCGAAGCCTCATGTTTTCCGGGTGTGCCTGGAGCAACAGTTCGGCGTAGCTAATGGACACGGCATCAGGTTGCCTGTCGTCTGGTAACAACGCGTCTTCGTCGGTATAGGTCAGCACAAGTAATGTGCCCAGCAGCGCGGCTATCAATAGCAGTGCCCAGGGGCTCAATAATCGAGTGGAACTAGGGGCAGTTGAGTTGCGCATCAGCCACCCGCGTCATCGGGAGATCGAACTGCCATAGGCCATTCTTGCCGGTACTCGGATAACGCTTTCCCGCGACTTCAAGCACGCAGGTTCCTGCTGCGCGTACCGAGAAGCGCAGCGGCATCTCGCCGGCAAAAGACAACCTGACCGTGTGCTTACCAAGGTAGTCCCAAGCGAGCAACGGCAGGTTCGCCTGTTCTAGGGCAAGGCGCGGGTCGCGCTCGCTACGCAGCGCCAGCACTGCATTGGCATCGCTTAGGTGTACGTATCGCCCTTGCGGCAAATCGCGCACTCCAGCGATGCCTTGCGAGCGCGCAAGATCCGGCCAGCCAAGAGCCGGGTCCAACCGCAGGGTGCGCAGCCCATCCATGCCACGAAGTTGCCACCTCCCGTCTCCCAAGCGCGCCAGGCTCGCCTGATGGAGCCCATGCATACGCTTGAGGTACTGACTCATCCAGAGCGATATCGGCTGCTCGGCCTCCATCGATCGATAGATGTCCTGCATGACACGGATCGAAGCCTGCTTGGTGCCCGAATAGAAGTGGTAATAGAGGTGCAAACCGCGCAGCCTTCGAGGCTTGTCCGTAAGCGCGAAGGTTTCCAGCACGCCTCGAAACCCGTAATAGGGGCCGCGCCAAAGATTGGTGTACATGTTTTCATTGATGACCGGTGCGTAATACTGAACGCCGCCAGCAGTTGGTCTGATTAGCGGTGACAGGCCGGTCAGCGACGGATGCGCGCTGGTCAGCACGGTCGTGCCCCCATTGACGTTCGCCAGTCCAGCGTCGTAGGCCAGTTTGATCGTCGCTGCATCTGGCAATGCGTCGCCGGTCCAAAAGATCATCTTTACCGGTTTCTGGGCGCTGGTCAGACGCTCATTTATATAGGCTGTAGAACCAACCACCTCGCGGGCGAAATCAATTTTTTCATAGCCGGGAATCGCCATCATCATCCCGTACTCGGCAGTGAATCCTGCCTGCTTCTGGACCTGCTCCGGCTGCCAGAAGAAGGGATGGCTGAAGGTATGAGTCGCCACTTCAACCTTAGGCTCGGCAAAGATCTCCCGTGCGATGGGCTCCAGCTCTCTGGCGAGATGCGGATAGCGACCCCTGGGGCCAACCTCGCCTTCGATAACCGAAACAGAGGTCAGAAACGGGTGAGGCTTGATGAATCCATCCAGCACCGCACGCCCCGAATACGGAGAGCCAACGATTTCGGCACGCGAGATGAAGCCGTCGCCATCGATATGCACCGTGGCAATGCGACGTCCATTTTCGGTAGTAGCATCCGGACGTGGCGACGCTGTTAATCTCAAGGCTCTCTGCAAAAAGGCAAAGGGGTCGACTATCCAACGCTGGCTGTCTCGGCCATCTTCAATGACGTAAGGAGACAACGCGATGCCTCCGGCCGGCCCTGTAGCCACAGGCACGTACTGCCGTTCTTCGCTATCAACCAGCGTAAGTGCCGAAACAGCACCACCGTCGTCGACCAACGTGAGGGGAACGAGGTCGCGTGTACGAACCACCACGGGCGCCTCGAAGCGGCCCAGGATCGTCTCGTCTTGGCTGGCGATGACCACGTCACCCTTCGCCGGAGGCTGAACGCGGCGCAGCCCCATCCTTTTCAATAGCCCATCATTGGCGATCGGCAATCCAGCCAAGAGTGCCAGCGGAACGGACTCGTCGATTCGTTCGCCCATCCATTGATTGAACTCGGCGGCGTCATCAGGCGGGCCGCTAGTCATCCAGGTGACAACACCAGCGTACAGCCCGCCCAGGGGACCATGGGGCAACTGGTCGGCCGGTAGATAGTCCACGCGATAGCCGAGATACTCAAGCAATCCGCCCAGAACGGTATGGCCTGGATTGGACGTCAATGCGCCTTCGCGCGGGTCATATACCACCGCGATCCGCCGGGGCTGAACCTCGACACCACTGATGCCGAGATAGTTGAGGTCCGGCATAGTGACGAACGGTACGAAGCCCTCCTGCCGTAGCTGTACGGCAAGGGCTCGCGCCTCATCGCGCCGCGTCGAAGGAAGGTAGTCGATGGCAATCAGCGGAATACCTTGCGCACGCAGCGGATCCAGCTGGATGCGCAGCCAGTCTCGGTCTTCCTGAGGAATCGTCCGATAGCGCCGAGTATTGGCATCCCACCCGGAATGAATCGATTCAACAGCCACTGCCGCGGCGACACCCGGCAGTTCGGGAAGCACTTCAAAACCCCGGTTGAATATCAGCTTGAGCTCTGGCTGTTGACGGTGAAGTTCGGCAAGGAAATCCCGTAAGGCCAAGCGCTGAGCCTCTCGATTGGCCTCAGGCAATAACTGGAAGCTGTCCAGCGTATCTAGAAAAAGCCCGGTGTATCCCCGGCTTGCCAGCTCTTGCGCACGGCGCAACAGGTGGTGTCGCCAAGCAGAAGAGGTCAGCAGCATCACCTGGCTAGACCACGCCTCGTTACGCACGTCACTTGCGCCGGGGGCGATGCCATCCGCTAGTTCATCGATATCGCCGTCATATTCGCCGACCGAGAGATAGGCAAATGGTTGGCTGCCCTGCGCGCGAAGGAAGTCGATGCCCGCGGGCTCTACATGAGCGGGCTCGAGTACCGCCCAATCAAATTGCGATAGCTCGGCAAATGGTGGATTGGCGGCGTACCAAAAGGCCACGCTTGTCGGTGCAGCTGAGACGCTGGTCATCGAATGACCGCTAAGCGGCAGCACACTGAGCAGCAGCATCGACAGCACGATGGAGCACCACCGCTTTAGCAAACGGAGCAACTTACACGCCAAGCCACGACGGTAAACAAGTGCTCTGACATTCCGCATGACGATACCGGGGGAGAGTTACAACGTGTCTATTAGCCCACAATCAAAATGCCATTACAATCAAAATGCCATCATACTCGACAGAAGGCTGACCGCAGTCACGACAAAGGTCAATAACTTGACTAAAGGACCCGTCAGAAACTATTCGCTTGCTGAAAGCGATACCGAACTTCTTTTAGATCGTTGAGAAGAGTTCGGTCAGCGGCACGTGTAAGCGGCGACGCAGCTCGTCGAACGTCGGTCTCGCATGTTCGGATACAAACCCATCCTCAAGCGTAAGCACCTGATAGATGCCACGCCGTAACATAGGCTCAGTCAAGCATTCTCCACTCACGCCTGTGGTGCACAGAAACCTTACCCAAGAAGTAACGACAATCCAGGCGTTGACTGCGACCGCCTCGACCTGGGCTCCTGTCATATGTAAAAGCCCGGCGTCGACAAAGCCCGCATAGATGCGCCGAGCCACCTCCAGATGGCTTGCAGCGAATCCGCGATACCGTTCAGCCAGTGCCTCGTCACCGCCGAGAAGATGCTCCAGGTCCCGATGTAAAAACCGGTAGTCCCACATTGCCGACAGCAGCGACTCGAGATAGACGGTTTTGTCGTCCATGGTCACGGCCCGCCCTTCGGGGACCTGTAAAAAACCGTCGACCGCCACCTCATAGCGATCAAACAGCTCGGCGATGATCGCCTGCTTGTTACGAAAGTAGTAATAGAGGTTGCCCGGCGATATCTCCAGGTGTGCAGCGATGTGGTTGGTGGTCACGCTGCGCTCGCCTTGAGCATTGAACAGCTCCAGGCTCGCTTGCAGGATGCGCTCGCGGGTGCTCGGTTTGGGTGACATGCAGAAAGCTACTTTCGTCGTGCTAAAGCCGGAACGCAAAGGTAACCCGGCCATCGTGCTGCGCACAGGTTTGACACTTTAGAGTTTTTACTCTAGAAATCGTCGATCTGTCGCCTTTCCGGAGCGTCCCTAGTGCTTGCCGACGCCGTGTATCCGCATCCCAGCCACTTCGAAGCCGAACATCTGCAGGCGTTATTCGAGCGTCAACGCAGCGCTTTTCAGGCCTATCCCAGCCCTACTGCCGCTGATCGCCTGCAGTGGCTGGAGGCGCTCCACGATTTGCTCGCCAGTCATCAGCAGCCGGTGATCGATGCCATCAGTGAGGACTTCGGTAACCGCTCGGCAGACGAGACGCGGCTAGCCGAGATCATGCCCAGCCTGGATGGCATTCGACACGCCAAACGCCACCTGCCGCGCTGGATGAAGCCCTCTAGGCGTCGTGTGGGCATGGCTTTTCAGCCCGCCAGCGCCCGCGTCGTCTACCAGCCACTCGGGGTGGTCGGCATCATCGTGCCGTGGAATTACCCGTTGTATCTGGCCATCGGCCCGCTGATCGGCGCGCTGGCTGCCGGCAACCGGGTGATGCTGAAGATGAGCGAGTCCACGCCAGCCACTGGCCAGCTGCTCAAGGATCTGCTCGCACAAATCTTTCCTGACGATCAGGTCGCGGTTGTCCTCGGCGAGGCAGATGTGGGTATCGCCTTTTCAAAGCTGCCCTTCGATCACCTGTTGTTCACCGGCAGCACCAGCGTTGGCCGGCACGTGATGCGAGCGGCCGCGGAAAACCTGACGCCAGTGACGCTCGAACTGGGCGGTAAGTCGCCCGCGATCGTCTCGACCGACGTGCCGCTCGCCGATGCGGCCGAGCGGATCGCGTTTGGCAAGACGCTCAATGCCGGGCAAACCTGCGTCGCGCCGGATTACGTGCTGGTACCCCGGCCACGCATCGATGAATTCGTCGAGGCCTATCGAAAGGTGGTTCGGCGCTTTTACCCACAGCTGGCAGACAATCCCGACTACACCTCGATCATCAACCGGCGCCAGCATGCCCGGCTGCAGAGCTACCTTGACGACGCCCAGGCCAAGGGCGCGCGCCTGCTGCCGCTGTTCGAGCAAGGCCAGGAACGGCGAATGCCGCACTGCCTCCTGCTCGATGTCACCGATGAGATGCAGGTCATGCAGGACGAGATCTTCGGACCGCTGCTGCCGGTGGTGCCTTACGACGAGATCGGTCAGGCCCTCGCCTATGTCAACGCACGCCCCCGGCCGCTGGCGCTGTACTACTTCGGGTATGACCGAGCCGAGCAGCGCCATGTGCTGCGTCACACCCATTCCGGTGGGGTCTGCCTCAACGATACGCTGCTGCACGTCGCCCAGGATGATCTGCCGTTCGGGGGCGTTGGTCCGTCGGGAATGGGCCATTACCACGGGCACGATGGATTCCTCACCTTCAGCAAGGCCAAAGGCGTCTTTATCAAGCAACGTTTCAATGCCGCGCGAATGATCTATCCCCCTTACGGCAAGGCGCTGCAGAAGCTGGTCTACAAGCTGTTCGTGCGCTGAAAAGCGCAGCCGGTGACAACAACAATGATCAATACCGAGCGACCATTTTCCCGCCGCAGCCTTCTCAGGGTCGGCCTGTTTGGCAGCGCCGCCCTCGCCGGCGCTGGCCTGATCGGCAGCTTGTCCGGTTGCAGTGCCGAGCAGTCTGCGGCTGGCTTCGTACAGTTGCGCGAAAGCGACTTGCCAATGCTGCGTCGCCTGGCGCCAATCATCCTGGAAGGCGCCGTTCCCGCATCTAGCATGCCCGACGCCGTGGGGGGCACCCTGACGAGCCTGGACGAGGGGCTCGCCCACCTGCCTCCCGCCGTATCAAAACAAGTTTCGCAGCTGTTCGATCTGCTGAGCCTGCCGCTCACCCGCGGCCCGCTGACCGGGGTCTGGGGCGGCTGGGAGCAGGCGCAGGACGGCGAGATTCAGGCGTTTCTGCAGCGCTGGGAAAACAGCCCGATTGCATTATTGCGACAGGGTCATGCCTCGCTTCAGCAGATGATTCTGATGGCGTGGTATGGCCGACCGGAATCCTGGCGCCACTGCGGTTATCCCGGACCGCCGGTCATCTAGCGATGAACAAGAAGACCGCTCGCCCGACCTGAGGAACCGAAATGCCTGTCACCGACCCCTTTGCCGAAGGTATCGCCCGCGGCTGGAAAACTCATGACGGTTCGCGGCTCGAGAAGGACATCACGCTCGACGCCGACATCGCCATCGTTGGCAGCGGGGCCGGTGGTGCCACCAGCGCCGAGTCCCTCAGCGCGGCCGGCTACAAGGTGCTGCTGATCGAAGAAGGCCCGTTGCGCAGCAGCAAAGACTTCGACATGCAGGAACCCGCCGCCTACGCCTCGCTCTACCAGGAGGCAATCGGACGGACCAGCAAGGACGGCGCCATCACCATTCTGCAAGGCCGCGCTGTCGGCGGCTCGACCCTGGTGAATTGGACGTCGAGCTTTCGCACGCCAGCCGCCACACTGGAGCACTGGGCCGACGAGCACGACGTCCAGAACCTCTCCGAGCAGAGCATGGCGCCCTGGTTCGAGCGCATGGAGCAGCGTCTGGGCATCGAGCCCTGGCCGCTTCCACCCAACGCCAACAATCAGGTGATCCGCGACGGCTGCACAGCACTCGGCTACAGCTGGGCGGTAATCCCGCGCAACGTGCGAGGCTGCTGGAATCTGGGCTATTGCGGCATGGGCTGCCCGACCAACGCCAAGCAATCAATGCTGGTGACAACCATCCCGGCCACACTGGATGCCGGCGGTGAACTGCTCTACCTCGCCCGCGCTGACCGTCTAGTCGTCGATGAGGGGCGCGTCACCGCACTGGAGTGCCTCGCCATGGATGCGCGCAGCGTTGCGCCGACCGGGCACAAGATTCGGGTGCGTGCACGCCACTACATCCTCGCCGGCGGCGGTATCAACACGCCGGCCATCCTGCTGCGCTCGGATGCGCCCGACCCGCACCAGCGCGTCGGAAAACGCACCTTTCTTCATCTGGTGAATTTTTCCGCCGCCCAGTTCGAGCAGGTGATCAACCCGTTCTACGGCGCGCCCCAGTCGATCTATTCCGACCATTTCCAATGGGACGATGGCACCCGCGGGCGTATGTCCTACAAGCTTGAAGTACCGCCCATCCATCCGGCCCTGGCCGCGACCCTGCTTGGCCGCGCCGGTATCGACAACGCCAGGCGCATGGAGCAGCTGCCACATACCAACGCGATGATTGCGCTGATGCGCGACGGTTTTCACCCGGACAGCGCCGAAGGGCAGGTCCAGCTGCGCAGCGACGGCACGCCCACGCTCGACTACCGGATGACACCCTACACCTGGGATGGCATTCGCCGTGCCTACCACAGCATGGCGGAAATCCAGTTTGCTGCCGGCGCCACAACTGTCCTGCCGCTGCACAACGACGCCAGCCATGCGACCAGCCTCGGACAAGCGCGCAAGATGATCGACGGGCTGAATCTCGCGCTATATCGCACCCGGCTCGGCAGTGCTCACGTGATGGGCGGTTGCGCCATGGGCGAAGACCCTCGTCAGGCGGTCACCGACAGCCTTGGCCGGCACCATCAGTTGGAAAACCTGTCGATCCACGACGGCTCGCTGTTTCCCACCAGCATCGGGGCCAATCCGCAGTTATCCATCTACGGCCTCGCCGCGAAACTCTCGAGTCAATTGGCCGAACGATTGAAAAATGCGTGAACGGCTTCGTTGTGCTGACATTCGGCAGCCATCCGCTTTGATGCTTTACGCTGCCGACGCCGAGCCGCTACCATCCACCCCCCACGCATGCGTCAGGACGCCGCGATGAATCGAGTGCTGTATCCGGGTACCTTCGACCCGATCACCATGGGCCACACCGACCTGGTCGAGCGCGCCTCGCGCCTATTCGACGAAGTCATCATTGCCGTCGCTGCCAGCCCCAACAAGAATCCATTGTTCCCGCTCGAGCAGCGCGTCGCATTGGCCAAGGAAGTGACCTCACATCTGCCCAACGTCAAGGTCATGGGCTTCTCCACGCTGCTGGCGCACTTCGTCACCGAGCAGAAGGCCAACGTGCTGCTGCGCGGCCTGCGCGCAGTATCGGACTTCGAATACGAATTCCAGCTGGCCAACATGAACCGCCAGCTCGTCCCGGACGTGGAAAGCCTGTTTCTGACCCCGTCTGAAAAGTTCTCTTATATTTCCTCGACCCTGGTCCGCGAAATCGCCCGTCTTGGCGGCGATGTCAGCAAATTCGTCCATCCCTCGGTGATGAAGGCGCTGACCGAGCGCTACGCCTCGCGCTGAAGCACCCAGCCTTCGCGCGGCGGATGATTGCCGACAGAAGGGTGAGCACTGCCGCGTGCACCGGGCGAGTCGATGCGGCAAAATTGGCGCGTCGTTTTTACCTGTGCTGCGGTCGATGCTGCAGCTGGAGTTAGCTGGATGTCCCTGATAATCACCGATGACTGCATCAACTGCGACGTGTGCGAGCCCGAGTGCCCGAACAGCGCGATTTCCCAGGGTGAGGAAATCTACGTCATCGATCCCAACCTCTGCACCGAGTGCGTCGGCCATTACGACGAGCCGCAGTGCCAACAGGTCTGCCCGGTGGATTGCATCCCGCTCGATGAAAGCAATGTCGAGAGCAAGGATGAGCTGATGCAGAAGTACATGATCATCACTGGCAAAGCCTGATCGACCTTCCGACCTCGCCCTGAAGGTGAGGTCCGCCCCCAAACAGACGCCCGTTTTTCCACGCCGTTGCAAGAGCCGCCTAACCACCATGGGTGAGGCTTCAAGTCGACCACGACTGCTGAGCTGTTGCTGCCACAACGTGGCTGCTGGCTGCGCAGCACGTTAGATACACAACAGCCGAAAACGACACGGCCCCGCACGCGATGAAGCGGCGAGGCCGTAGAGCGAGTCGGATAAACCGCCGACCCGGTAAAGCTGAACCGCTGGGATCAATCCTGGCGGTTGTAACCGACGCGGGTGCAGCCCAGGCAGCGAGCAAAGGCCGCAGCACCGGGCTCAACAACCAGCGCATGCCCCGTCTCCTTGATGCCGCCGCCCATGGCGCTGAACGGCAGGCTCACGACGAACAGGCCGGCTCCGACGACAGTGGCCGCGATCAGCAGCGGACGGGCAATCAGCAAATCGCCAACGATGGAAAAGGCTTTTGGGGCCTCGACGGTGTACATCGGATCGCCGCTGGCGTTCTGCTGTACCGATTGCGCCTGCACAGGCATCGTCAGCAGACCTGTGGTCAGGGCCAAGACAACAGCAGTGGAGCGAAACAGATTCATGGTGTGGTCCTTCAGCTGGGCGAAACGAGGCAGATGATTGTTGTAAGCGTCACTATAGCAGTGGCCGCCGGTTGTTGATCGTGAACACCGTCAATGCCTGCGCAGTGCATGGCTGATCGGTTTTTCATCGCTGGCAGCGTCCGCAATAGACACTGGCACGCTGGCCGAGGCGAATTTCTCGCAGGGTCGAACCACAGGTTTTGCAAAAATCCCCGCCCCGACCGTAGACGAACAGCTCTTGCTGGAAGTAACCCGGCTTGCCATCGCCCCCCACGAAGTCGCGAAGCGTGGTGCCGCCGCGCTCGATGGCATAGGCCAGGATCCGTTTGATCTCGACGGCCAGCTTCAGGTACCGCGCCCGCGACACCGCGCCGGCCGCTCGCCGCGGATCGATTCCGGCAGCGAACAGCGCCTCGCTCGCATAAATATTACCGACGCCGACCACCACCGCGTTATCCATGATGAACGGCTTGATCGCCATGCTGCGTCCACGTGACATCTGATACAGACGCTCTCCGTCGAACCCATCGCTGAGCGGCTCCGGGCCCAGGCTGGCGAGCAGTACATGGCTCAGCGGATCATCGCTCCACAGCAGGGCGCCGAAGCGGCGAGGGTCGGTGTAACGCAGCGCCATGCCGGATTCCAGCACGATGTCGACATGTTCGTGCTTACCCACCGGAAGATCAGCCGGCACCAGCCGCAGACTGCCGGACATTCCCAGGTGCGCGATCAGGGTGCCGACCTCGGCCTTGATCAGCAGGTACTTGGCGCGCCGGTCGACCGACTCGATCAGCTGACCGGACAGCCGTACGTCCAGATCCTCTGGAATCGGCCAGCGCAACCGTCGCTCGCGCACGATGACCTGGCGGACACGTTGGCCGACAAGATGCGGAGCGATGCCGCGGCGGGTGGTTTCGACTTCTGGGAGTTCGGGCATACAGGCAAATCGAGAAGGGAACGGCAGGCGACCTTAGCAGCTAACGCACGGCCCGGTCAGCCAACACCCAGCTCACGAATGATGTCGCGCTGGCATTCGAAATCGTATTCCGAGAGGCCAACGTATTCGAGCACCAGCTGCGCCACGGCATCCCACTCATGGTCCTCCGGCTGATCGCCCAGTACACGATGGCAGGCGCAGATGTGCTCAGCCATCTTCAGGATCGCCAGCAACGTTTTGACTTGAGGGTCGCTCCATTCATCGTTGAACAGCGCTAGCGCGTTATGGTGATTGGCGATGGCCTCGCAAAGATGTTGCGGCAGCTTCCACGAGCGTGCGACGAAATACCCGACCACCGCATGATTGGTGTTGAGCACCCGATTTTCGACATCGGTGATGCGCGTTTCGGCACCGACACTGGCGTAGGCCTCCTCCAGCACCCTCATATAGCCAGGAAAGCGGGTCAGCATCAGCGGGATGCCACAGTTGTGAAACAGTCCGAGGGTATAGGCCTCGTCCGGCGCCGGATGACCGATGCGCTTGGCCAACGCCAGACAGGTGCTGGCCACATCCTGCGCCGAATCCCAGAAACGGTTGAGCGTGACGATCGCCGCATCGGTCAGCTCGCCGCGGATCGATTGCGCATTGATCAGATTGATCACTGAACGGCAACCTAGCAGGTTGACGGCCTGCTGGATCGAGGCGATGCGGTTGGCGAGGCCGAAGAACGGAGAGTTAACCGTTTTCAGCAAGGCGCCGGACAACCCTGGATCCTGGCTGATTAGGCGGGCAATGGCGCGCAAGTCAGGATCTGGCATGACCTGTTCCATCTGCAGGTCGACCATGATCTGCGGCTGCGGCGGCACGCTGATCCCCTGCAGCACGCTGCGGATCTGCTCGTCGGTGAGTTCAATGGACATAGAAAGCGGCTCGACCTTGTCGATAGCACAAGGCCACCAAGGAAAGAGTGCGAACTTTGGCTGAGATGGCGGTCGGATTTCAAGTAGATCAATTTGAAATCCGACGAGGAGGAAAACGAAATGGCCGATTCCCTGAAAGGCAAACGCATCGCGATCCTGGTGACAGACGGTTTCGAGCAGGTCGAGCTGACTGGGCCAAAGGAGGCGCTGGAAAAAGCCGGCGCGACCGCTGAGATCATTTCGTCATCGAACGGTGAAGTGACCGGCTGGAACCACACCACGCCCGCCACCAAGTTTCACGTCGATAAGACGTTCGACACCATTCACATGGAAGACTACGACGCCGTTCTGCTTCCGGGCGGCGTGGTGAATTCCGACACCATCCGCACCGACGAGATGGCCCAGGAGCTGGTTCGCGATGCGGCCCGCACCAACAAGACCATAGCCGTGATCTGTCATGGCGCCTGGTTGCTGGCCTCCGCTGACCTGGTCAAAGGCAAGAAGATGACCAGCTGGCCGTCGCTGACCGACGATTTGAAGAATGCTGGCGCCCAGTGGGTCAACGAGCAGGTCGTAGTCGACGGCCATCTGATCAGCAGCCGCAAGCCGGACGACATTCCGGCGTTCAACGAAGCGCTGATCAAAGCCCTCGCGGCCTGACGCCAGCTAGGTAACGCCGAGGCATCTCGAATACCGGTCGACCGCGACAGGCCGATGCCTCTTCTGAGCCGCCTGCTGGGGCAACTGCTCCCAGCAGCGATGGCTAACCCCAACTCCCCTCCTCCATCCAGCCAGCGCTTTTGTCAGCCCTCTGGCCTATAATCGCGCCCTTTTCCCGGAGCCCTCCCGATGAGCCTGCCCAGCCTGCGCCTCAAAGCCAACGCCGACCGCCGCCTGCGCGCCGGTCATCTGTGGGTCTATAGCAATGAGGTGGACACCGCAGCCACGCCACTGAGCGGTTTTGCCGCTGGTGATCAGGCCATCCTCGAAGCCGCCGGCGGCAAGCCCCTGGGCATCGTCGGCATTTCGCCAAACAACCTCATCTGTGCGCGCCTGCTGTCGCGCGATCTCAAGCACAGCCTGGACAAGTCGCTGCTGGTGCATCGCATCCAGGTCGCGCTGTCGCTGCGTGATCGCCTGTTCGATCAGCCCTGCTACCGCCTGATCTATGGCGACTCGGACCTGCTGCCTGGCCTGGTGGTCGATCGGTTCCATGACCATCTGGTGGTGCAGCTGGCTTCAGCCACCATGGAGCGCAACAAGGATGCCGTGCTCGAAGCGCTGGTTCAGGTGCTCAAGCCGCGCGGTGTGCTGTGGAAGAACGACTCCAGTGCCCGCGATGCCGAGGGCCTGGAGCGGTACGTCGACACGGCCTTTGGCGTAGTCCCGGAATGGGTTGCGCTGGAAGAGAACGGCGTGAAATTCGAAGCCCCCGTGTTGCAGGGCCAGAAGACCGGCTGGTTCTATGACCACCGCATGAACCGCGCGCGCTTGGCGCCCTACGTCAAAGGCAAGCGCGTGCTCGACCTGTTCAGTTACATCGGCGGCTGGGGCGTACAGGCCGCCGCCTTCGGTGCCAGTGAAGTGTTCTGCGTGGATGCCTCGGCCTTTGCCCTGGATGGCGTCGAACGCAATGCCGCGCTCAATGGTGTTGCCGAGAAGATGACCTGCGTGGAAGGCGATGCCTTCGAAGCGATGCGGGAGCTGAAGAACGCCGAAGAGCGCTTCGACGTGGTAATCACCGACCCGCCCGCCTTCATCAAGCGCAAAAAAGACATCAAGAATGGTGAAGCCGCCTACCGCCGCCTCAACGAAACCGCGATGCGTCTACTGAACAAGGACGGCATCCTGGTCAGCGCCAGCTGCTCGATGCACCTTGAGGAAGACAACCTGCAGAACATCCTGCTCGGCAGCGCACGGCATCTTGACCGCAATATCCAGCTGCTCGAGCGCGGCGGCCAGGGCCCGGACCATCCGGTACATCCGGCGATTCCCGAGACGCGCTACATCAAGAGCATCACCAGTCGCATCCTGCCTAACAGCTGATCAGCGTCGACTAACCGAAGCCCTCGCACCAATCACGCGTGCGGGGCTTCGTCGGGCTTTACTCGATGCCCTTGCGCTGCTCCGTCCAAAGGACACTGGTGCACAACCCGCAGAAGCGACCATAGAAGGTGCTGCGCGCCGTTTCATCCTCCATCAGGTGATAGCGGAACCACGCCGTTGAGGGTCCACGGTAGGCTCCACCGTCGCCGACCGGCTCGAAGTGACTGACATACCGCCGCTCACCCCAGAACACCGGCACATTGGCCCGTGTGTAGACCGGCTGCGCATTGAGGTACGGAAACGCGATGGTGTCGCCCCCGCCTGACATCAGGAACATCGGTCCCTTCTGATTTCGCTGGGAAGACGGGTCATGACCCAGCCCGATGGTGTAGGGCTGGATGGGCGCGGTCACGCTTACCCGATCATCCTGCCCAGCCATGATCGATCCACCGCCGCCCTGGGAATGACCTGACGTGCCGACCCGACCGGTGTTGAGCACGCCAACGTAAGTGCCATAGGTGCGATTGCTTTCTTGTGCCAGATAGTCGAGGCAGGCCAGCATGTCCCGTCCAGTCCCGGCGTTGGACGTCTCCGCCGCTGCGACAACGAATCCATGGCTGGCCCAGTGCGATAACAGTCCCGAATACGCGGTCGGCCCTGTCCCGGTACCGTTACCCCAGAGAATCACCGGATGCCGGACGCCGTTCTGCCCCAAGCTACTGGGACGGTAGACGCGGCAGTTCGGGCCTTCGCTGCGACTGGTTGTGGCATAGGGGCCGGAGCGCTCGAAGTTCGATACCGCAGGAAAGGGCGCGCCGGGCGTATCCGGCAGCGGCGCAGCCAAGGCAGACCCGCAGATCGCCAGGCCCAGCGCAGCGGCAATGCCGCTAAGTTTGATGTCCAGCATGTGCATTCCTCTTGTTGTTCTGATTATGTGCATGGACGTTCGCGCCAGCCCGCCATGCGAGTCGAACGCACTGCACCTCCTATGTCGCCCGCCCGTCAGTGACGCGGGTGGCAGTCGGCCCGAATCAACCCTAGCCAGCTGAAACCACAGCGCCACCGGAAGCGCCCTTGCAGCGGACGAACGGCCGCGCTTCGCCCCGGCTGAATAATTCATCATTAGCTTCGGTGTTGATGCGCCTGACTCAACGTAGGATGAGCGCCGGTAATCGTGCCGTTTGGCTCGCCAGAGGGAACGGGCGTAGAATCGGCGCATTCCTCGCCATCATCCCCAGGCGGGCCATGAGCCCAGGCCGCCCGAGCGATACCCCGCCTCGATCCGGCCCCTCCGCACGCACGGTCACCTGCCGTTGCACGCGGCACAGGTGACGCTCACCATAAGCACTATTCGAACCGCTGATTAGCCGCAGGAACCGTCATGCCCGATTACCGCTCGAAAACTTCCACGCACGGCCGCAACATGGCCGGTGCCCGCGCGCTGTGGCGTGCCACCGGCATGAAGGACGAAGACTTCAAGAAGCCGATCATCGCCATTTCCAACTCTTTCACCCAGTTCGTGCCCGGCCACGTGCACCTAAAAGACTTGGGCCAACTGGTCGCCCGCGAGATCGAAAAGGCCGGTGGCGTCGCCAAGGAATTCAACACCATCGCAGTCGATGACGGCATCGCCATGGGCCACGATGGCATGCTCTATTCGCTGCCTTCGCGCGAGATCATCGCCGACTCGGTCGAATATATGGTCAACGCGCATTGCGCCGATGCCATCGTCTGCATTTCCAACTGCGACAAGATCACCCCCGGCATGCTGATGGCCGCCCTGCGCTTGAACATCCCGGTGGTGTTCGTTTCCGGCGGCCCGATGGAAGCCGGCAAGACCAAGCTGGCCAGTCACGGCCTGGACCTGGTCGACGCCATGGTCATCGCTGCCGATGAAAGCGCCTCGGACGAGAAGGTCGCCGAATACGAGCGCAGCGCCTGCCCGACCTGTGGCAGCTGCTCCGGCATGTTCACTGCAAACTCGATGAACTGCCTGGCCGAAGCCTTAGGGCTAGCCCTGCCCGGCAACGGCTCGACACTCGCCACGCACAGCGACCGCGAGCAGCTGTTCCTGCGCGCCGGGCGCACCATCGTAGAGCTGTGCCAGCGTTATTACGGCGAGGGCGACGAATCCGTTCTGCCGCGCAACATCGCCAACCGTCGCGCCTTTGAAAATGCCATGACCCTGGATATCGCCATGGGTGGCTCGACCAACACCATCCTGCACCTGCTGGCTGCGGCTCAAGAAGCCGAGGTGGACTTCGACCTGCGCGCCATCGATGCGCTGTCACGCAAAGTGCCGCAGCTGTGCAAGGTTGCGCCGAACATTCAGAAGTACCACATGGAAGACGTGCACCGCGCCGGCGGTATCTTCTCCATTCTGGGTGAGCTCGCCCGTGGCGGCCTGCTGCACACCGACGTGCCCACCGTGCATAGCCGGACGCTTGCTGAAGGCATCGCCCAATGGGACATCACCCAGACCCAGGACGAAGCGGTACACACCTTCTTTAAGGCAGGCCCGGGCGGTATCCCGACGCAGACGGCGTTCAGCCAGTCGACCCGTTGGGACAGCCTGGACCTGGACCGCGCCGAAGGCTGCATCCGCAGCGTCGAGCATGCCTATTCCCAGGAAGGCGGCCTAGCCGTGCTCTACGGCAACATCGCCCTGGACGGCTGCGTGGTTAAAACCGCGGGCGTGGACGAATCCATTCACGTGTTCGAAGGGACCGCCAAGATCTTCGAAAGCCAGGACAGCGCCGTGAAGGGCATCCTCAATGACGAAGTGAAGGCCGGCGACATCGTCATCATTCGCTACGAAGGTCCGAAAGGCGGACCGGGCATGCAGGAAATGCTCTACCCGACGTCATATTTGAAGTCCAAGGGACTGGGCAAGGATTGCGCCCTGCTCACCGACGGCCGCTTCTCCGGCGGCACCTCGGGCCTGTCCATCGGGCATGCCTCACCGGAAGCCGCTGCCGGCGGTGCCATCGGCTTGGTGCAGGACGGCGACAAGGTGCTGATCGACATCCCCAACCGCAGCATTCAGCTGCAGGTTAGCGATGAAGAACTGTCCCACCGCCGTATCGAGCAGGACAAGAAAGGCTGGAAGCCTGCCGCTCCACGCCCGCGCAAGGTGACAACAGCGCTCAAGGCCTACGCCCTGCTCGCCACCAGCGCCGACAAGGGCGCGGTGCGCAACAAGGCCATGCTGGACGGCTGATCCATCGCTGTAAAACAAGCCCGGCCTTCGCGCCGGGCTTTTTCATGGTTCGCCGATGGCCGGTTCCAGCCGAACTCCATCAATTTAAATCGCCTTGAAGCGGGGCGCGACCAGTTCGAAATCACCTCGCTCAAGAAGCTCGCCTAGCGCCTCGCTGTCCGGAAGCGCGCCTCCAGTGATGCGCAGCTGGCCGAGCCAGCGCCACCCACCCGCAGCGACGCGTCCCAGCACCGGCACCACCCGAGGCTCGCCGCGGAGCAGCAGCACTTCGGATTGGCCGTCCCAATCCAGATCCACCGCAAACAACCGACACTCTGCTAGGCATCCCTGATTGCTGACGGCACGTGCCAACGAGCCATCTTCATCCGTTACAGGTTCGCCTATCCAGGGCACTGGCGGCGCGGCTGCGACCTCCTGCTCGCGTTTCCACGCCCAGTAGTGGTCCGCCTTATCGAGCCGCTGCAGATCGGCTTGCAGGCCCGTGCGCCGAGCCTCGTCTTTCCAAGGCTCGTCTAGTTGCTGACGCAGCGCTTGCAGATATCGCCGTCCCGGCTCGCCCAGCTGAAAGCGAAGCGCGCCCATGTCGGTTCGCTCGACTGGCAACTCGTCACTCAGCAGACGCTGATACTGACTGGCCGCGCTCAGTTGCAGCGGGCTCAGCGCCGGCACATGCATGAGCACCAACAGGCAGGCGGCGAACAGTGCCAGAGGCGGGTTGCTCTGTCGGAGCCCGCTCAGCCACGCGGCATCACGCCGGATCACTGCTCTCACCAGTGCCAGGCCATGCACCATCGCTACCAGCGCCAGGAGCGCAGCCAACACGCGATCCGGCGTCAGCCCGTACTGGTCGATCCGCAGCCACAACGCATGCATCGCGAGGCCAGCCAGTAACGGCAGGCACAGCGAACTGGCATCCGCCAGCAACCGTAAGGGTCGCGGGTAGTGGGACCTTTGCAACCCGTCTTGCACGACCCCGTTAAGCAGCGCGATATGCGCGAACACCAATGCCAGCAAGATCGGCGTCGCGTGGCGTGTGGCCCAGAGCGGAGCAAGACCGGTGAACGGCAGGAAAACCACGAACAGCAGCAGGATCACCACCGTCAGCGGCAGCAGAAAACGACACATGGCCTGCAGCACGTTGCGCAGCGCATCGATGACCTGGCCGCGCTCCAGCCCGATGCGCAGCCCGGCGGCGACAACGGTCGCGCTGGCGACCCAGACGAAGCCGGACGAATTGAAGAGCCGCTTGAACTGATCGACCCCGAGCATGCTGAACAGGCCCGCCCAGAGCCAGATCAACAGCCAGAACACCCCAAGCATCACGAGCGCCATGAACAGCAGCAAACCGTTGTTCCAGGCGTGACGGTAGAGCGCGCTGTAGTCAAAGCGCCAGCGATGCGCAGGGTCACGAGCCTGGATGAAGGGTGTGAGGATGTAGGCCAATGCCAGATGACTCCACAGCAGCAGCGTGCCGGTCGTTTCATCGAAGTAATACCAGCGCGGCTGGTCGAACTGAACCCCAAGCCACGCCGCCAGCGTCGCGGGCAAAAGAATCGCCGGGAGCAGCAGCTTCCAGCGATCCGCCTCGCGCAACTGCCCCCATAGCATCTGCAGCTGCCAGCCCCCCACCACGACCAACACAATCAGGGCCGAACAGAGGGACCGCCAGACAGACCCGTGCGGCCAGCTTTCGCTGGCCAGCCATAGCGTCAGGCCCTGCAACAGACCCACCGCCAGATAAACCATCAGGGGTCGCTGCTCACTTGCTGGTTGCATGATTGTTCCTTCAGAAAATCGTGGCAGCGCGGTCAGGCGCAGGTGATGCGGTTGCAGCGTCAGAATCTCAACATACCGCGCTGCGCCCGTAAGGCTGGCAGGTAATTCAGCCGTCAGCCACTGGCCGTCCCGCTTTTCGTAGGAGCGAGCTCGCTCGCGATCAAGCGCTGAGATTCATGCTGCGGGAGAGCCCGGATCGCCAGCAAGCTGGCTCCTACGGAGGCTAGCGATCTGAGCACAGCCGTCAGCGACCGGCCGTCCCGGTTTTCGTAGGAGCGAGCTCGCTCGCGATCAAGCGCTGAGACTCATGCTGCGGGAGAGCCCGGATCGCCAGCAAGCTGGCTCCTACAGAGGCTGGCGAGGTGTACAGCCGTCAGCGCCCGCCATCCCGCTTTTCGTAGGAGCGAGCTCGCTCGCGATCAAGCGCTGAGATTCATGTTGCGGTAGAGCCCGGATCGCCAGCAAGCTGGCTCCTACAGAGGCTGGCGAGGTGTACAGCCGTCAGCCACTGGCCGTCGCGCTTTTCGTAGGAGCGAGCTCGCTCGCGATCAAGCGCTGAGATTCATGCTGCGGTAGAACCCGGATCGCCAGCAAGCTGGCTCCTACAGAGGCTGGCGAGGTGTACAGCCCTCAGCGCCCGCCGTCCCGCTTTTCGTAGGAACGTGCTTGCTCGCGATCAATCGCTGAGATTCATGCCGCGGTAGAGCCCGGACCGCCAGTAAGCTGGCTCCTACAGAGGCTGGCGAGGTGTACAGCCGCCAGCGCCCGCCGTCCCGCTTTTCGTAGGAACGTGCTTGCTCGCGATCAAGCGCTGAGATTCATGCTGCGGTAGAGCCCGGATCGCCAGCAAGCTGGCTCCTACAGAGGCTAGCGAGGTGAGTACAGCCGTCAGCGCCCGCCGTCCCGCTTTTCGTAGGAGCGAGCTCGCTCGCGATCAGGCCTGCTGCATCAGTCGACGGGTTCAGCTGTGATCCGTCGACGTCGCCACGTAGAATCGCGCTCTTTTTTGGAGCATGCCATGAGCGCGCTGAAGTCCTCCCCCGAAGAGCCTCGTAACGATCTGGTCTACGGCCTCGACGATCGGCCCCGCCCCTGGATCGCCTTTCTCGCCGCGCTGCAGCATCTGCTGGCGATCATCGTGCCGATCGTTACGCCTGGTCTGCTGATCTGTCAGGCGATCGGTGTATCGCCCCGTGACACCAACATCATCGTCTCCATGTCCCTGGTGATCTCCGGCATCGCCACCTTCGTTCAGTGCAAGCGCTTCGGCCCGCTGGGTGCCGGGCTGCTGATCGTGCAGGGCACCAGCTTCAATTTCGTCGGCCCGCTGATTGCCGGCGGCGTACTGATGGTCAAGCAGGGCACGCCGGTCGAAGCTGTGATGGCAGCGATCTTCGGCGTGGTGATTGCCGGGTCCTTTATCGAAATGGGCGTTTCACGCGTCCTGCCGTTCATCAAACGCCTGATCACACCGCTGGTGACCGGCATTGTCGTCCTGATGATTGGCCTGACGCTGATCAAGGTCGGTCTGATCAGCATGGGCGGCGGCTACGCGGCCATGGGCGATGGCAGCTTCGCCAGCCGCGAGAACCTGCTGCTCTCAGGCGTGGTGCTGGCCGCCATCGTCGTGCTCAACCGGCTGCCGGTCCAGTGGATGCGCAGCTGCGCCATCATCATCGCGCTGGGCATCGGTTATGCGCTGTCCGCTTATCTGGGCCGCCTGGATTTCACCGGCATGCGCGAAGCCGAGCTGTTCGAGGTGCCGATGCCATTGCACTTCGGCCTAGGCTTCTCCTGGAGCCTGTTCATTCCGATGGTGGTGATCTATCTGGTCACCTCGCTCGAAGCCATCGGTGACATCACCGCCACCAGCAAACTTTCACGCCAGCCGGTGCAAGGCCCGCTGTGGATGCAGCGCATCAAGGGTGGCGTGCTGGTCAATGGTGCCAACTCGCTGCTGGCGGGTTTCTTCAATACCTTCCCAAGCTCGGTGTTCGCGCAGAACAACGGCATCATCCAGCTCACCGGCATCGCCAGCCGCTACGTCGGCATGTGGATCGCCGTGATGCTGGTGATTCTCGGGCTGTTCCCAGCCGTCGCAGGCGTGCTGCAGGCCGTGCCCGAGCCCGTACTGGGTGGCGCCGCTATTGTGATGTTCGGTGCGGTAGCGGCCGCGGGCATCAACATTCTCGCAGGCATCCAGCTGGATCGCCGCGCGCTGCTGATCATCTCGGTCTCGCTGGCGCTGGGCCTGGGCTTTTCTCAGGTGCCGGAGTTCCTGGCAAACCTGCCGGGCGAGCTGCGCAACGTGCTGGAATCCGGGGTTGCAACCGGCGGCATTTGCGCCCTGGTGATGAACTGGTTCCTACCCGAGTCGCCGGCAAGCACAGAGCAAGACCCGGTCTGATCAACCGGTACGCGCCTCGTGAGCGAGGCGCTGGCAGACCTCATCGGCGATCGCCAGGGCCGCGGTAAGCCCGGGCGATTCGATGCCGAACAGGTTCACCAGCCCCGCAACGCCATGCTCGGCAGGCCCGCCGATACGGAAATCCGCAGCCGGTTCGCCGGGTCCACTGATCTTCGGGCGAATGCCGGTGTACGCCGGTTGCAACGCACCATCGGGCAATCCCGGCCAGTAACGGCGGATCGCGGCGTAGAAACGATCCGCGCGGCTTTCATCCATCGTGTAATCGAGGCCGTCAACCCATTCAACGTCCGGGCCGAAACGCGCCTGACCGCCGAGATCCAGGGTCAGGTGCACGCCCAGCCCGCCGGGCTCCGGCAGTGGATAAACCAAGTGCCGGAATGGCGTCGGCGTCGCCAGGCTGAAATAGCTGCCCTTGGCGAAATAGCGTGGCGGCACCCTGTCGGCAGCCAGCCCTGTGGTGCGGGCGGCAATCGCCGGCGCGGCATGCCCGGCACAGTTGATCAGGGTCGTGGCGAGCAATGTCATCGGCTCAGCCCCGCCGACTTCCACCTTCAAGCCGTTGCCCAGTACCTCGACTGCCTCGACCGGTGCATGCAATGCCAACAGCGCGCCCGCGGCTTCGGCATCGCCTTGCAGCGCCAGCATCAATGCATGGCTGTCGACGATGCCAGTGCTGGGCGAGAGCAGGCCAGCCACGGCATTCAGCTGCGACTCAAGGGCTTTCACCTCATCGTCATCGAGCCGTTGCAGATCGTCGACGCCGTTAGCGATGGCGTGAGTCTGCAGCGCGTCGAGCCCTGCCAACTGGGATGCGTCGGTGGCGACGATCAGCTTGCCGCAGCGTCGGTAAGGGACGCCGTGACTGTCGCAGAACGCATAGAGTGCATCGCGCCCGGCCACACACAGCCGCGCCTTCAGCGAACCTTGCGGATAGTAGATGCCGGCGTGAATGACCTCGCTGTTGCGCGAACTGGTGCCCGTACCGATGGCTGACTCGGCTTCCAGTATCAGGACCTCGCGTCCGGCCTGGGCCAGTGCCCTCGCTACCGCCAGCCCCACCACGCCAGCACCGATGACCACACAATCGACCTGCTCCATTCCCGCTCCCCTGCAATTAGGCGAGCGCCAGACTGCCGCAAGATCGAACCGCGGCCAAGCCTCGCTTGCCCAACATCCATACACTCATGAAAACGGGAGCCACCATGCGCATAGGCGTCATCTCCGACACCCACGGCCTGCTGCGCCCTGAAGCCATCGCTGCGCTGCAGGGTTGCGAGCGCATCATCCATGCCGGTGACATCGGCAAACCCGAGGTCCTGGACAGGTTGCGCGAGCTGGCGCCACTGGACGTCATTCGTGGCAATGTCGACAGCGGTGATTGGGCCACAGCGGTTCCGGAGCACCTGGATTTAGAAATCGGCGGGCTGCGCATCCACGTCACCCATGACGTCAAGACGATGGGGATCGACCCGGTCGCCGAGCGGGTCGACGTGGTCATCGCCGGGCACTCGCACCAGCCCAAGATCGAGCAGGTCAACGGCGTGCTCTACCTCAACCCGGGGAGCGCCGGGCGTCGCCGCTTCACACTGCCGATCAGCCTGGCACTGCTGGATATCGAAGACGGCCAGCCACGCGCACAGCTGGTGACGCTGGGTTAATCGCTCAGCTGACGCCCATATAGCGATCGCTGCGATGGTTGATCGCCAATACGAGGTTCAGCGCCACCGCGCCCAGCACCGAGAGCGCAACCTTATCCAGCGGCACGATGAACACCGCCGCCAGCACGATCAGCGCATCGATGCCCATCTGAAAGGTCCCAGCACGCACGCCGAACCGCTCCTGCAGGAACAGCGCAAGGATGTTCACGCCCCCGAGGCTGGCGCGGTGGCGGAACAGCATCAGCAGCCCGACGCCCATGGCGAAGCCGCCGAACAACGCGGCGTAATAGATGTTCAGCTCGGCAAAGCGAATCCAGTTCGGTGTCAGTTCGGCCAGCAGCGACACCAGACCCACCGCAATGACGGTGCGCAGCGTAAAGCTCCAGCCCATGCGCCAGATCGCCAACAGGTAGAACGGGATATTGAGGGTGAAGAACACCAGACCGAAGGGCCAGCCGGCGAAATACTTGAGCAGAAAGGCCAGACCGACCGTGCCGCCAGTCAAGAGCCCGGCATGGCTGTAGAAGGCAATGCCCAACGCCACCATCGCGGTGCCCAGCAGTAGCGCCAGCGCATCCTCCCAGAGCGGATGGCGGACGAAGATCGCGGCGATGGTTTCCGCCTGCTCCGCGTCCTCGCGTTCAGCGTCACGCTGGTTGACGTCCGCGTCCGCTGCACCACGTTGCACTGCGCCACGTTGCACTGCGCCCTGTTTGTCGTTCTGCATGAAAGGTGTCTCGTGAGAAGCGGAGGGAAAGCATAGAAGCTGACGCCAGGCGAGGACTTGGCGTCAGTCAAGGAAGTCTGGGGATGCCTCGGGTCAGCGACGCTGCCAGGTCTCGAAGCGATAGCCGGGCGCCTCGCCCTCGGCCGGATGTGACTGGCTCTCGGTACGCTGCCATTGGGCTTCTTCGAAGGCGGGGAAAAAGGCGTCGCCTTCAGGGGCCGCATCGATTCGGGTGAGGTAGAGCCGCTGAGCCTGCCCCAATGCCTGGGCGTAGAGTTGCGCGCCGCCAATCAGCATCAGCTCCTCGACACCCTGCTCGCGCGCCCACTGCTCCGCGCGAACCAGCGCAGCGTCGAGCGTAGTAAAGGTTTCGGCACCGTCGAGCTGCAGGTCCTGCTGGCGGCTGACCACCAGATTCAGCCGACCCGGCAATGGCCGGCCGAGCGAATCCCAGGTCTTGCGCCCCATGATGATCGGCTTGCCAAGGGTCATCGCCTTGAAGTGTTTGAGGTCGGCCGGCAGGTGCCAGGGCATCGTGTTGTCAAGGCCGATGACGCGGTTGTCCGCCATGGCCGCGATCATAGCGAGGGGAAGTGAGGTCTGATTCATGGCGGCGAGAATAACAGAGCGCCGGCGGAGCAGTCAGCGCCGCCAGATACACGTCAACAACATCGAACGGTCATCTTCGGTTTACCAAAGCGTCAAGCTATCGTCATTGTCACGCCTCAGGCTTACCGCTCCCCTTCCACGGAGACGCCCACAATGGCCCGCCACAGCCGCCCTACCTTGCGCCACCTGTTTGCCGCCTGCAGCCTGCTGCTGCCGATCGCCGCGTTTGCCGCCACGCCCGACGCCTCGGTCGCTGCCAAGAACGGCCGCGACGAGCCCCATCCGCTGGTCATTGCCCACCGCGGCGCCAGTGGCTACGTGCCCGAGCACACCCTTGCCTCTTACGCGCTGGCCATTCTGCAGGGCGCCGACTATGTCGAGCCGGACCTCGTCATGACCCGCGACGGCGAGCTGGTCGCCCGTCACGACAACGAGCTGGGGTTGACCACCGATGTGTCGCAGCACCCCGAATTCGCCGACCGCAAGCGCACGCAAATGGTCGACGGCGTGAAGCTCACCGGCTGGTTCAGCGAAGACTTCACCCTGGCCGAGCTGAAAACCCTGCGCGCCATCGAGCGTATCCCGACGATCCGTCCCGGTAACGCGCGGCTCGACGGCAGCCTGGAAATCCCGACGCTGCAGGAGATCATCGATCTGGTGAAAACCATGCAGCTGAGCGAGCGCCGCCGCATCGGTCTGTACCCGGAAACCAAGCACCCGACGCACTTCCAGAAGCTTGGCCTGGCTATGGAAAAACCACTGGTGCACGTCCTCCACCGCAACGGCTATGCAGGCCGCAGCGCGCCGGTCTATATCCAGTCCTTTGAAGTGGAAAACCTCAAGACACTCAGCGGTTTGACGCAGCTGCGCCTGGTCCAGCTGTTTGGCGGTGGGCAGCCCTACGATCAGAAAGTACGCGGCAGCAAACTGACCTACGCGCAGATGGCAACCGCAGAAGGCCTGAAGGCCATCTCGCGCTACGCCGCGGGCGTCGGCCCGGAAAAGAGCTACATCATTCCGCGTGACGCCAACGGCAATCTCGGCCAGCCCACCGACTTCGTGCCGAACGCCCACGCCGCTGGCCTGAAGGTGCACCCGTACACCTTCCGCGCCGAGAACGTGTTCCTGCCGACCAATCTGCGCAAAGGCGACTCCCCAACCGAGCGCGGCAATATCGAAGCTGACATACAGGCCTTCCTCGACGCTGGCATCGACGGGCTGTTCATCGATCAGCCGGATATCGCGGTAAAAGTGCGCGGGCAGTAATACCCAGCGCTACCCCGCCCGGCCAGGATGGCCGGGCACTCCTACGTCCGGATTGTTATGCCAAGTGATCGGCGCTGAGCGAGCGAGTCAGCGGATCACGCCCGCTTGATGCAGCTCGGCCAGTTCCGCATCGCTTTTGCCGAGCACACGGCTGAGCACGCTATCGGTGTGCTGACCGTGCAGCGGCGGCGCCTTGGCGACAACCGTTGGCGTACGCGAGAAGCGCAGCGGGCTGCGCACCATGCGCACCTCCCCGGCGACCGGATGCTCGGCGCTGATGACGAGGTCGCGATAGCCTGCCGTTTCCGACTCCAGCGCCTGAGCGACATCCTTCACTTCACCGACCGGAATCGCCTGCGCGCGCAATGCGCCGATCAACGCCTCGTTGTTCCAGCCCGCAACAGCGTCCTGCAGTATCGGGAGCAACACCTCACGGTTCTCGGTGCGGCCCTTGTTCTGGGCGAAGCGCGGATCGCTGTGGAGCTCTGGACGCTTGAGCACGTCCAGACACAGGCGTCGATACTGCTCGTCGTTGCCCACGGCCAAGGCGATGCTGCCATCGGCGGTGTTGAACAGCTGGTAGGGCACGATGCTGGCGTGAGCATTGCCGTAGCGTTGCGGCACCTTACCCGTGTTGAGGTAGCCGGACGCGACATTGGCCAGGAAGTGCAGCGCACTGTCGGACAGCGCGATATCAACCGACTGACCGAGCCCGGACTTCTCGCGCTCGAACAGCGCCGCCAGGATGCCCTGAACCGCATTCATGCCCGTGACCAGATCGATGAAAGCCACGCCCAGGCGCACGGGCTCGCCCTCCTTCTCGCCCGTGATCGACATGAAGCCGCTTTCGGCCTGGATGATGAAGTCGTAGCCAGGCCGGTTTTCCATCGGGTTGCCGCGCCCGTATCCGGTAATCGAGCAATGGATGAGCCGAGGATTGACCGCTGCCAGCGTTTCGTAATCCAACCCGAGGCGCTTGAGGCTTGCAGGCAGGAAGTTTTCGACCACGACGTCGGCCTGCGCGGCCAGATCAAGGATCAGCTGACGCCCCTCGGGTTTACGCAAGTCCACCGCCAGGCTCTGCTTGTTGCGATTGGCGCTGAGGTAGTAGGTGGAGATGCCGGCCTTGGCCGGCGGCATCCAGCTGCGCGTGTCATCACCCTCCAGGCTTTCGATCTTCCACACCTCGGCGCCGAGGTCCGCCAGGGCCATGGTCGACCAGGGCCCGGCGAGGATGCGTGTCAGATCCAGTACCTTGATGCCTTGCAGAACGCTCATCGACTCTCCTTCTAATCTGAACGGGCAATGGAGTCGAAACTGGCGCAAGCGGGTCGAAACCACAACAGATGGTCTGCAAACATCTGTGCGATTACCGAACCGTTTTGCGTTCATCGGACTCCCGTCAGGGTTCGATCCTTTTAAGGTGACAGCGTCGCCTGATCGCCACCCGCGCAGTCTTACAACAACTACAAGAAGAGAACACCACCATGCCCCTGACTATGAAGCGCACCCTGAGCCTGTTCCTCCTGGCCGCCACGCTCCCCCTCGCCTCGCTGGCCCAGGCCGCCGAATGGCCGACCGACACCGTCCGCCTGGTGGTGCCCTATGCACCGGGCGGGACCACGGACGTCCTGTCGCGCAAGGTTGCCGACCTGCTGCAGCAACAGATCGGCACGGTCGTCGTGGAAAACCGTCCGGGCGCTGGCTCGACTATGGCCACCGGACAACTGGCCCGCGGCGGGCGGGGCGCCGACCACACCATTCTGATGGCGTCTCCCGGGCACACCATCGGTCCGGTGATCTACAAGAAGTTGCCTTACGAGCCAGTGAAAGACTTCAAATTCATCCGCAACATCATCGAAATCCCCAACGTGATGGTGGTTCCGGCTGACAGCCCGTACAACTCGGTAGAAGAATTCATCGAGGCGGCCAAGACCAAGGAGATGACCTTCAGCTCCGCCGGCATCGGCAGCTCGATCCATATGTCCGGCGAGTTGTTCAAGACCATGACCGGCACCCAGATGACCCACGTGCCCTTCCGTGGCAGCGGTGAGGCACTGCCTGCGTTGCTCAGCGGCGACGTCGACGTCTCCTTCGAAAACATGCCGACCGTGCTCTCGCACATCCAGTCCGGCAAGCTCAAGGCGCTGGCCGTCACCTCGAAGGAGGCATCCCCCTACCTGCCGGATGTCGAGCCGCTGTCCAAAATCGGCGCGGACCTAGGCCTGGGCGAATTCGTCACGACCGCCTGGTTCGGGCTGATCGCCGATGATCAAATGTCCGACCAGGCTGTCCAGACGCTGCAAACCGCGCTGGACAAAGTCATGGACGATCAGGGCTTCAAGGATTTCGCCGCACAGATCGGTGGCGAGCCGGCGACCGAGGAAGGCGATGATTTCCGTGACTATGTCGCTGAGGACGTTCAGCGCTGGCAGCGTGTAGCCGGTCAGGCCGAGCTAAACTGATCGGAGGCCCATGATGACCACCGATGCTGCGGTGAGCCGCCCGCGCTGGGCCAATCTCAACACATGGCTGGGCGTGTTCTGGTTGATCGCGGCGCTGGTGTTTCTGTTCTACCTGGTGCCGAACCATATCGACGAAGCCCCCATGGTCGACAACCCCATGCAGTCACCACGCTGGCTGCCCAGCGTGGCGGGCTGGCTGATCGCGGCGTTGTCGCTGGCATTGATCGTTGAAGGCTGTTTGCGCCCGCCGGCCCGGACCGCAGCCGTCGAATCCGAACGTGCGCCGGCCCGGCGCTGGCTGCTGATGCTGGCCGGGCTGGGCGCCTATTGGCTGCTGTTCGATCTGCTCGGCGCCATCGTCGCCGGTATTCTCGGCACGCTGCTGCTGTTTGCCGCTCATCCGGTTCGCAAGCCCTGGCTGTATCTGCTGGCGATCGCATTGCCGTGGCTGGTAAGCCTGCTGTTCATCCACGTACTGAATGTCCCGCTGCCCTCCGGCACGCTATGGAACTGACGGCGCCCTTACGCGAGTAACCGAATGGAAGGTTTTTCCGAAGTCCTGGACTTGTTTCTCAGCGTCGACAATTTCATCGCCATCTTCATCGGCGTGTTGATTGGGGTGGTCATCGGCGCGATTCCGGGCCTTACCGCGACCATGGCCGTTGCGCTAGCCCTGCCTTTCACCTTTTCGCTGGAGCCGGTGACGGCGATCCTGCTGCTAGTGGGCATCTACAAGGGCGGCATGTACGGCGGTTCGATCACCGCCATTCTGATCCACACGCCCGGTTCGCCGGCCGCCGCCTGCACGCTGCTCGACGGCTATCCGTTGACGCAGCAGGGCAAGGCGAAGAAGGCGCTGCAGATGGCGCTTTACTCGTCATGCATCGCCGATGTGTTATCGAACCTGGCGCTGATCCTGTTCGCCTCCTACCTGGCCAAGGTCGCGCTCAATTTCGGGCCGCCAGAGTTCTTTTGGCTGATCTGCTTTTCGCTGACCATCATCGTCTCCATCGCAGGCGACTCGCCGGTCAAGGGTCTGATCGCGGCCAGCTTCGGCGTCATCGTGTCCATGATCGGCATGGATGCGGTGTACGGCAGCCAACGCCTGACGTTCGATAACTACAACCTGATGGACCGGGTCTCTTTCGTGCCGTTACTGATCGGCCTGTTCGCTATCCCCGAAGTGATCGATTTCTATCTGAAGAAGGCCGGCCCGCATCTCCGCGCTGCCTCCAGCGGGGCTGGCCTGACGCTTGCCGAACTCAAGTCCAGCCTGGTCACCATCGTGCGCGGCTCCTTCATCGGCGTGATCATCGGCGCCATTCCAGGCGCCGGCGCCACCGCGGCGTCTTTTATCTCCTATAGCGAAGCCAAACGGCGCTCGGCCAACCGGGCGAACTTCGGCAAAGGCGAACTCGAAGGCGTCGCCGCGGCCGAGTCAGGCAACAATGGCGTGGCCGGCGCAACCCTCATTCCGCTGCTGTCGCTAGGCATCCCGGGCGATGTCATCACTGCGATCATCCTCGGCGCTTTCATGATCCATGGGCTGACGCCCGGCCCGGTGCTGTTTCAGGAAAACCTGACGCTGGTCTACGCGTTGTTTTGCGGGATCATGCTGAGCTCGGCGGTGCTGCTGTTCGTCGGTCACGGCGTGATCAATTATTTCTCACTGATCGCCGAGATCCCCAAGGCCATCCTGCTGCCCATCGTGCTGATGTTCTGCGTTTACGGTGCCTTTGCGGTGAACAACAGCCTGTTCGACATCGGCCTGATGCTGCTCTTCGGCGTGATTGGCTATCTGTTCAACCGTACCGGGTTCGCGACAGCGCCCTTTCTTCTCGGCTTTATCCTCGGGCCAATGTTCGAGGACAACCTCAGGCGCACGCTGTTGATCGGCCGCGGCGACCCGATGATCTTCTTCCGCGGGCCGATTACCTGGATCTTCATCGTGCTCACCGGCTTGTCGCTTTTCTTCGCCGTTCGGCGTTATTGGCAGGAGCGAATCCGGGCTCGTTGACCATTTCACCCTTGTGACCGGCAACGGTTATCCTCAGGGCCGAGCCCTTCTACGAGAAACCGTGTGCCTGCACCTCTCCCAGCCTCACCGAATCCCCTCGACCGCCTCTGGCTGACCGAAGCCGTGCGCCTGCGGGAAGAACATGCCGGCCCGCTCGATGATGCCGAGGCCAACCGGCAAGCCCGTGCGCAAGGTGGGGCACTGCCAGACCTGATCGAGCACCGGGCGCTGTGGCTGGCGCGCCGCGACGGACTGGTCGACGCGCTGCATCATTGGCGGCAGGGCGCGCGGCTGGCCGGGTATGCGCTGATGCTACTGGCGCTGGTTACCGGGGCCGGATTGGCGCTTGCGGCGCTGGGCGACGGAATACGGCCGGTCAATGTGTTCTGGGCACTGGGCAGCCTGCTCGGCCTGAATCTACTGACGCTGCTGGGCTGGTTGCTGGGCTTTCTCTTTGCGGGCGACGCTGGCGGTGCATTGGGTCGGTTGTGGCTCTGGCTCAGCGAAAAGCTGGCCCGCGACGCCCGCGCGGTGCAGTTGGCGCCGGCCCTGTTGACGGTGCTGGAACAGCGACGGCTCGGGCGTTGGCTCTTGGGGCTCGGCGTCCACGGCTTATGGCTGGTTGCCATGAGCAGCGCCCTGGTGACGCTGCTCGCGCTGCTCGCCACGCGGCGTTACGGCTTCGTCTGGGAAACCACCATCCTTGGCGAAGGCGCATTCATCAGCCTCACCCAGGGGCTCGGCGCGCTGCCGTCGCTGCTGGGTTTCAGCGTGCCGAACATCGAACAGATCCGCGCCAGCGGTGATCTGGCCAACGGTGTAGAAAGCGCGCGTCAAAGCTGGGCGGGCTGGCTGGTTGGCGTGGTACTGATCTACGGCCTGCTGCCGCGCCTGCTGCTGGCATTGCTCTGCCTGGGACGCTGGCGACGTGGACGGGCACAGCTGCGGCTCGACCTGCAACTACCGGCCTACCGGCTGCTGCGTGAGCGCCTTCAGCCGCCCAGCGAACACCTTGGCATCACTGACGCGGCGCCGGCAGAGTTGCATGCACCGAATGCCGGTGCGCAACTGGACGGCAGCGAGGGCGCGGTGCTGGTCGGCATCGAGCTGGACCAGAGCCAAGCGTGGCCGCCAAAGCTGCCAACGTCCGTGGCTGATGCGGGCGTACTGGATGACCGCGAGCAACGCCGGCGATTGCTCGAGCAGCTGACCCGCTTCCCACCGCAACGCCTGGCCATCGCCTGCGATCCGCGTCGCTCGCCGGACCGCGGCACCCTGGCTTTGATCGGTGGGCTGAGCCGTTGCGCGGCCCAGAGCCGCGTCTGGTTGCTGCAACCTCCCGCTGGCGAAGCGCTGGATAGCCATCGATTGCATGATTGGCATCAGGCGCTCGATAGCCTCGGTCTGCCTCATTCGGGCAGCGCACCCATGACTTGGTTGGAGACTGGCCATGATTGAGTACGCGGGCAACACGCTCCAGACCGTGAGCTGCATGGGAATTATCCGTAGGGTGGATGACGCTCTTTTCATCCACCGAAATGGCGGCCTGCCCGAAGGTGGATGGGTAAAGCGCCATCCACCCTACGCCACCGGAGCGACCCCTGCGGAGCAAATCCGCTCACCCATCGCAGGGCGGGTGAAATTCGCTGATCGGGAGCTTTCGCTAGACAATCCTCGCGAGGAGCACTCGCTCCACTGCCGTGCAAACCACTACGCAGGTTGCAACCGCAGGGTGGCGGAAAACCAGACGAGACTCATCAAAACGCCCGGAAGACCACGCCCATGAGCGCACCTCTAAAACTCGCGCTGGTCGGACACACCAATGTCGGCAAGACCTCGCTGCTGCGCACCCTGACCCGCGACGTCAGCTTTGGCGAGGTCTCGCATCGGCCGAGTACCACCCGCCACGTCGAAGGTGCACGATTGTCCGTCGACGGCGAACCGCTACTGGAGCTCTACGACACGCCCGGCCTGGAGGACGCCATCGCTCTGCTCGATCATCTCGAGCGCATCGAACGCCCCGGCGAGCGCCTCGACGGGCCGGCCCGCACCGCCCGTTTCCTCGACGGCAGCGAGGCGCGCCAGCGCTTCGAACAGGAGGCCAAGGTATTGCGCCAGCTGCTGGCCAGCGATGCCGGGCTCTATGTGATCGATGCCCGCGAACCGGTGCTCGCGAAATACAAGGATGAGCTGGCGGTGCTGGCCGGCTGTGGCAAGCCGCTGTTGCCGGTGCTCAACTTCGTCGCGCAAACCGGACACCGCGAAGACCAATGGCGCGAAGCGCTGGCGCGCCTGGGACTGCACGCGCTGGTGCGCTTCGACAGCGTGGCACCACCGATCGATGGCGAGCGCCGACTGTATGAAAGCCTGGCGCTGCTACTGGAACAATCGCGGCCCAAACTGCAGCGGCTGATCGACGACCACGAAGCCCAGGCAGCAGCGCGGCTGAGCGAAGGCAACCGGCTGATCGCCGAACTGCTGGTCGACGTGGCCGCTTGTCGCCGCAGCGTTGCGGCGCAGCCAGACCTGGAGCGCGGCGCCATCCGTGAACTGCACGACGCCGTGCGTTCCCGCGAGCAACGCTGCGTCGAAGCCTTGCTGCGGCTGTATGGATTCCGTCCGCAGGATGCGGCGGCTGCCGATTTGCCTCTACTCGACGGCCGCTGGGGTGATGACCTGTTCAATCCCGAAACGCTCAAGGAGCTGGGGGTCAAAATCGGCGGCGGGATGGCGGCCGGCGCGGCCGCCGGTGCTGGGGTCGACCTCATGGTTGGCGGTATCACCATGGGCGCGGCCGCACTGCTGGGAGCGCTTGCCGGCGGCGGAGCGCAGACCGCCAGGCACTATGGCAACCGCCTGTTGGGCAAACTCAAGGGCCAGCGCGAATTGACCGTCGATGATGCCGTGCTGCGCCTGCTCGCTCTACGGCAACGGCAGTTGCTCGTCGCCCTCGCCGCCCGTGGGCACGCCGCGATGGAGGCGATCCGTCTCGATGCACCGGACGACAAGACCTGGCGCGAGGGTAAGCTGCCTGAGGCGCTGCACCGTTGTCGCGCCCATCCGCAATGGTCATCACTGAACCCCGGTGCGCGGCTGGAGCAGTCCGAACGGCAGCAGCAACTGATGGAACTGGTGCGGACTCTGCAGCGCAGCTAGGCCGTTGCGGCAGTCCCTGATGCGCGGAGGAGCCTTGGGGATTCTGGTGGGCTGAAGCCCACCCTACATGAAGACACCACGCTCGGCCGTAGGGTGGGCTTCAGCCCACCGTAGCGCTACCGCATAAGTGTTTAACCTCCCCTAATGCCTGGACGTAGCAGGGCAGGCAACCGGCTCCCTGCCCTCACCCACGACTGGCGCCGCCACGCCACCGAAACGCAACGTGCCCAGCGTCGCTAGCATGATCAGCAGCCCGCCGGACCATTCCGTCAGCGTCAACCGCTCCCCCAGCCAGAGCCCGGCGATAATCGCGCCGAACAGCGGCTCGGACCCCATCAGCAGGGACACTCGCGTCGCGCTGGTCCGGCCAAGCGCCAGGTTCTGTGCATAGAGCGCAAACAACGTGGCGAAGACCACCAGGTACAAGGTCGCGGCCCAGAATGCCGGACTCTGCGGCAACGTCGGCAAGCCACCCGGCAGTGATAGGCCCAGCAGCAGGCAACCAGACATCACGACCCCGCTTTGCACCGCCGTCAGAGCGAGCGGCGGCACCTGCTGATCAGCTGTCAGCCGTCGCGTCAGGCACACCAGCACGGCGCGCAACACTGCGGCGGCTAGCATCAGCCCATCTCCCGAATTGAGCGAGATTGCCATGCCTCCGGTCAGCAGCCAGACGCCGACCAACGACAGGGCACAAGCCACAAACAACAGATTGCTCGGGCGCTGACGCACCATCGCCCATTCCACGAAGGGCGTGAACACCACGCACAGGCTGATGAGAAAGGCAGCGTTACTGGCACTGGTCAGCATCACGCCCCAGGTTTCGCAAAGGAAGATCCCGAGCATGACCAGCCCCAGCGGCAGGCCCGGACGAATCGCCCACCGCCCCTCTCCGCGCAGCTGCGGCAGCAGCAGGATGAACGTCAGTCCGAAGCGAATTGCCAGAAATCCCAGCACCGGATAAAACCATAGCGCCTGCTTGGCTACCGCATAGCTGCTGCCCCAGATGATCGCGACGACCAGCAGCATGGCATCGGCCAGCCAGAGATTGCGTTGTGTGACACCGCGCCAGTCGTGCATGCCCATCACCCCTCTTCTCAGATCGAGGCGATTGTCCATTGATACGCTGAGGTCGATAATCCAGTGATTCAGCAAAGGACTTGTTCGCCATGAGAACGAATGACAAGACAACGCTGTTACCGGGAATGGCGGTTTTCGTGCGCGTGGTGGAGGCTGGCAGCTTTTCCGCGGCAGCCCGGCAGCTCGGCACCACCGCATCGGCAGTGAGCCGCCAGATCGCGCGGCTGGAGCAGGAGTTGTCGTTGCGTCTGCTGGAGCGCACCACACGGCAGCTGCGATTGAACGAAGCCGGCAGTGAGTTCTACGCCCATTGTCGGGCGATGCTCGACGCTGCCGAGCAGGCGCTGGCCATCGGCGAACGCCTGATGAGCCGGCCCCACGGGCTGGTGCGACTGAGCGTGCCAAAAGCCTATGGAAAGTTCGTCATCAGTCCGCTGATGCCGGATTTCCTGCGCCGTTACGCCGATGTCGACGTGCAGCTGCACATCAGCGACCAGAGCCCGGACCTGATCGAGGATGGCTTCGACGTGCTGGTGAAGGTCACTGATCAACCACCCGAAGGCCTGGCCGGCAAGCCACTCGGACCAGTCCGTCAATTGCTATGCGCCAGCCCGGCCTACCTGCAACGGCACGGCACGCCGCAACACCCACAGGAGCTGCTGCGCCACAGCTGTATGTATCTCGGCGAGAACGCGGGCGATAACCGCTGGCATTTCAGCAACGACGAACAGCAGGAAGTGGTGATGGTGCGCGGTCGCTATATCAGCAACCACAGCGAAGCGCGGCTGGAGGCAGCGCTTGGCGATATCGGAATCACGGTGCTTCCGCAATTCACCGCAGCGCACGCATTGGCAGAGGGGCGCTTGCGCGAGGTGCTGCCGCAATGGCGCTACACCGGTTCCTATCAGGGTGCAGCCTGGCTGCTGTGGCGGCAGAATTTGCACCTGCCACCCAAGCTGCGGGTGCTGATCGATTACCTGACCGAGACCTTGGCGCCCCGCTGAGCACACGACAGCGGGCATGCCCTCGGTGGGCTGAAGCCCACCCTACCGGCGGGCGGTCGGACTAACGGATAGAATGAAGCCGAACGTCGCGCCCCATCTTTCTTTCTGCAGTCGATACGCAACCAGCCACTGGCTCAAACTCCATGTAGGGTGGGCTTCAGCCCACCCGCCAGGGCCGTCGAGCAATCGAATCAGCTGCGCGTGTTGGCCACTTCCTCGGCCATGCGCGTAAGGCCCAGGTGACGTACGTCGGTGCCGCGCACCAGGTAGATCACCATTTCAGCGATGTTGCGCGCGTGGTCGCCGATACGCTCCAGCGAGCGCAGCACCCAGATCACGCTGAGCACGCGAGAAATCGAGCGCGGGTCTTCCATCATGTAGGTGACCAATTCGCGCAGCGCGGTCTTGTATTCGCGGTCAACCGTCTTGTCGTACTGCGCCACCGACAGCGCCAGCTCGGCGTCGAACCGGGCGAAGGCATCCAGCGACTCCTGCACCATCCGACGTACCTGATCACCGATGTGGCGGACCTCGACATAGCCGCGTGGCGACTCGCCGTCTTCGCACAGTTCGATGGCACGACGGGCGATCTTGGTCGCTTCGTCACCGATGCGCTCCAGATCGATGACCGACTTGGAAATGCTGATGATCAGGCGCAGGTCGGAGGCCGCTGGCTGGCGGCGCGCGAGGATACGAATGCACTCTTCGTCGATGTCGCGCTCCATGTGGTTGATCTGGTCATCCACGTCGCGCACCTGCTGCGCGAGCCCGGAATCGGCATCGATCAGCGCAGTAACCGCATCGTTGACCTGCTTTTCCACCAGGCCACCCATGGCCAGGAGATGGCTGCGCACCTCTTCCAGCTCGGCGTTGAACTGCTGGGAGATGTGTTGGGTGTGGCTGTCTTTACTGATCATCTTTTCGCTCCGAGGAGGCTGCCGCTAGGCGGCTCTGGTGCGCAGCGCACCCTTGTAAATTGGATTCCACCCAAACCCGTCTGGGCTTTGGCAGAGTGTGTCAGGCAAGGAGGCGGAACGCAGACAGTACGATTTGTACGGCAAATTCCGCCGACGCCGCCTGGCGCGCTCTGACATGGCCAGACTAGCCGTAGCGGCCGGTGATGTAGTCTTCCGTCTGCTTCTTTTCGGGATTGGTGAAAAGCGTATCGGTGTCGCCGTACTCGATCAGCTTGCCCATGTACATGAACGCGGTGTAGTCGGACACCCGCGCGGCCTGCTGCATGTTGTGGGTGACGATAACGATGGTGTACTTGGCCTTGAGCTCGTAGATCAGCTCTTCGACTTTCAACGAGGAAATCGGGTCGAGCGCCGAGCTCGGCTCGTCCAGCAGCAGCACTTCAGGTTGCACGGCGATGGTCCGGGCGATGACCAGACGCTGCTGCTGACCACCGGAAAGGCCGAGCGCCGATTCGTGCAGGCGGTCCTTCACTTCTTCCCACAGCGCGGCGCCTTTGAGCGCCCATTCGACGGTCTCATCCAGCACGCGCTTCTGCTTGATGCCCTGGATGCGCAGGCCGTAGACAACGTTCTCGTAGATGCTCTTGGGGAACGGGTTGGGCTTCTGGAACACCATGCCGACGCGACGACGCAGGTCGGCGACGTCCTCACCCTTGCGGTAGATGTTGTGGCCATCGAGGTTGATGGCGCCTTCGATACGGCAGCCGTCGACCAGATCATTCATGCGGTTGAAGCAGCGCAGCAGAGTCGACTTGCCGCAACCGGACGGGCCGATAAAGGCCGTCACACGTTGGCGCGGGATGTTCATGCTGACGTTATACAGCGCCTGCTTCTCGCCGTAGTAAAGGCTGAGGTCAGGCACTTCGATGGCCACGGCTTCGTTGGCCAGGCTCAGCGCGCGCTTGTCGCGACCCAGCGCCGAGATGTCGATGGAATGCGTCTTTGCTTGTGACATGGTTGTCTCCGTATCGCTGGAGGCTAGAAGCTCGGGCTGCGATCGTTGCAGCGCCGGGCCACCAGCGGGTCTGTCGGCTATTAGTGGTCGAGCGCTTTGTATTTTTCGCGCAGATGGTTACGGAGCACGACGGCCGAGAGGTTCAGCGTCGCGATCACCAGCACCAGCAGCAGCGCCGTTGCATAGACCAGCGGCCGCGCCGCCTCGACATTAGGGCTCTGGAAGCCGACGTCATAGATATGAAAGCCCAGGTGCATGATCTTCTGATCCAGGTGCAGGTAGGGGTAGTTACCGTTGAGCGGCAGGCTCGGCGCCAGCTTGACCACCCCCACCAGCATCAAGGGTGCTACCTCGCCGGCGGCACGGGCCACGGCAAGAATCAGGCCGGTCATCATCGCCGGGCTGGCCATCGGCAGGACCACCTTCCACAGCGTCTCGGACTTGGTCGCACCCAGCGCCAGCGAGCCTTCACGGAGGATCCGCGGAATGCGCGCCAGGCCTTCCTCGGTGGCCACGATGACCACCGGCAGCGTGAGGATCGCCAGGGTCAATGATGCCCACATCAGGCCGGGGGTTCCGAACACAGGCGCTGGTGCGGCTTCGGGGTAGAAGATCCGATCAAGCGAACCACCCAGGACGTAGACGAAGAAGCCCAGGCCGAACACGCCGTAGACGATTGAGGGAACCCCGGCGAGGTTGTTGACCGCGATGCGGATGATGCGGGTCAACACGCCTTGCTTGGCATATTCACGCAGGTAGACCGCAGCGATCACGCCGAACGGGGTGACGATCACCGCCATGATGATGGTCATCAGCACGGTGCCGAAAATCGCAGGGAAGATGCCGCCTTCAGTGTTCGCCTCGCGTGGTTCGTCGCTGACGAACTCCCACACCTTGGCAAAGTAGAAGCCTAGCTTGTCGAGCGTAGACATGGCGTTCGGGCGGTAGGCACGGACGATCTTGCCGAGGCTGATCTCCTTTTCCTGACCGTCCATGGTGCGCATGGTGATGCTGTCGCGATTGAAGCCTGTGTAGAGCGCGACCAGCTCGCTCTCGAGCGCTTTGTATTCGGCGTCCCACTGCGCCCGCTCGGCATCGAGTTCGGCCTGTGCGGCCGCATCGAGATTATCGTCCAGCTCCAGCTTGCGGGCCTTCAGACGCAGGCGTTCCAGGCCATGGTTGATGCGACCGATGTCGACCTTTTCCAGCTTGGCGATACCGGCATGCAGGTCGTCGATGCGGTCAATCCGCTTTTGCAGCTCTGGCCATGCGGCATCGCCCTCGGCCACCGGCTGACCGCTTTCTTTGACGTTCAACAGCTCGCCATAGAAGTTGCCCCACTCGCGGCGCTCCAGCGCCACCAGATCGGCCGGCTTGCGCGGATTGCTCAGCCACTCGCCGACAACCCAGGAAAAGTCCGCACCGTAGACCTCGCGGTTACCGACCTTGAGCAGCTCACGGGTCATGAACTCGCCGCCTTCGACGTCCACCGGCAGGCCACTGGCCGCCAGACGTGCACGCGGCACCTCTTCAGCCTGCACCACCTCGCCCGCCATCACCCGCGGCTGCGATCCCGGCACTTGGTAGTCGGCCACGATCACGTCGTCCGGCCAGAAATGCTCGAGGCCGCGTACGGCGATTACCGCCAGCAGGCCGAGTGTCATGATCACGGCGATCGCCACGGCGCCCGCGTTCATCCAGACCCAGGGGCTGCCGCTCTTGATCCAGGTTTTCAGCGAATCCTTTTTCACGGATCGATACCTTTGTCGAAAACTTGTCGCAGCCGTCGCCGGCTGCGTTCTTTATTACAGGCTGGCGTACTTGCGGCGCAGGCGCTGGCGGATCAGCTCGGCCAGGGTGTTCATCACGAAGGTGAACATCAGCAGCACCATCGCGGCGAGAAACAGCACGCGATAGTGAGTGCTGCCCACTTCCGATTCGGGCATTTCCACTGCGACGTTGGCCGCCAGGGTGCGCATGCCTTCGAAGATGTTGGCTTCCATGATCGGCGTGTTGCCGGTGGCCATCAGCACGATCATGGTTTCACCCACGGCGCGACCCATACCGATCATCAGTGCGGAGAAGATGCCTGGGCTGGCGGTCAGCAGCACCACGCGGGTCAGCGTCTGCCAGGGCGTTGCGCCGAGTGCCAGTGAGCCTAGCGTGAGGCTGCGCGGCACACTGAACACGGCATCTTCGGCAATCGAGTAGATCGTCGGGATCACCGCGAAGCCCATCGCGATACCAATCACCAGCGCGTTGCGCTGGTCGAACGGAATGCCCATGTCGTTGGACAGCCACAGGCGCATGTCACCACCGAAGAACCAGTTTTCCAGGTATCCGCTGATGGCCAGGGATCCCCAGCCCACCGCAAGGATCACGGGTATCAGCAACAGCGCTTCCCAACCATCCGGCACGCTCAGGCGAATGTTTTCCGGCAGCCGGCTCCAGAACCAACCGGCCAAGAGAATGCCCACCGGCATCAGCAACAGCAGGCTGAAGATGCCGGGCAGGTGGTTTTCCAGGTAGGGCGCAAGGAACAGGCCGGCAAAGAAACCCAGGATGACCGTTGGCAGCGCCTCCATCAGCTCGATCACCGGCTTGACCTTGCGGCGTAGCGCCGGCGCCATGAAATAAGCGGTATACAGCGCGGCGCAAATCGCCAGCGGAGCGGCCAGCAGCATCGCGTAGAACGCCGCCTTGAGCGTACCGAACGCCAGGGGTGAAAGGCTCAGCTTGGGTTCGAAGTCACCGGTAGCCGACGTGGACTGCCAAACGTAGTCCGGCTCAGGGTAACTTTCGTACCAGACCTTGCCCCAGAGCGCGCTCCAGGAAATCTCCGGGTGCGGATTGTCGATCACGAAACGCTGCAGCTGGTCACCTGACTCAACCAACAGGCGCGTGGCCCGAGGCGACATAGCGGCGACGGCAGCGCCCTCGGCGACCTGCTCGGTCAGCAGCTCGCGATGAGCCGTGCTATGGAAGATGCCCAGAGTGCCGGCGCTGTCGAGGGCAAGGAAGCCCTTGCGGCGCTCTTCGGGAAGAATCTGTGTGATCGGCTGATCGGCCAGCTGAAAGTTGCGCACATTTTTCAGTTCAGCCTGGCCGTCGTTACTGCGCACCATGAACCACTGACCGATGCCGCCATTCGAGTCGCCGACCATCAGCGAGATGCCGCCCAGCAGCGAGGCCACCGTGGTGATCTCTCCTTTGCCGCCAAGCAGCTTGTAGCGGCCGTTGAGTTGTTTGCGGCGCAGATCGAAGACGTCGACGCTGGCGCGACCGCTCACGGCGAACAACCACATTTGCCGTGGATCGATGCGCAGCGCCTTGATTGGCTCGGAGAGTTGCGGCAGATCCATGCGCTCCTCTTCAAGGCTTTTTTCACCGGTCATCAGATTTTCAGTGGAGACGATTTTCAAGGCATGCAACGCGCCACTCGTAGCGCCTGCGACCATCAAGGTCGAGCCGTTGAGACTGATGCCGGCATGCTCGATGGGCCGCCCTTGCGGATCAAGGTTCAGCGGTTTGTCACCGAAGGGGTAGTCCAGCTGCGGCGTGATGGTCTTCTTGCCTTCCGGGTAGCTGACTTTGTAATTGTGCTCTGCAACCAACACTTGGCCGTTGCTCAGCCCCAGCACCATGCGGCGGTTGCCGGGCGTGTCCTGGCCGACCGAGACGATCTGGCTGCCAGCCGGCAGCGGCAACTCTACGGTACGCAGCAGGTCGCCAGTGGGTACGCTGAAGAAACGAACGGCTCCGTCGCTGCCCAGACGCATCGCCACCTTGTTCTGCTCTTCCACGGCCAGCAACAGCGGCTCGCCGGCATCGGCCAGCCAGGCCGGCTGCTGCACTTCACGCGCCTCCAGTTCGGCGCCCTGGAACATGGGCGCTACGACCTGCGCGAGATAGAAGAAAATCAGGGTGATGGCGCCAAGCACGGCGAGGCCGCCAATGGAGACATACCAGCGCGCCAGCTTGTCTTTTAACGCGCGGATACGGCGCTTGCGCTGCAGGGCCGGGGTGTTGAAATCCAGCCGTTGCACATCGGAATTCGCGCTCATGGTCTCGATATCGTTCATGCGAAGGTTCCTGGCCACTCAGGCCGCTTAAACTGCTGCGCCGTTGGCGCGAGTCGTTTCCTGGCTTGATGGCCGGTCGGGCGCCTAATTTAATGCAGCTGTGTGACAGAAAAATTACAGCGAGGTGACGTGACAACGCCCACCGGCGCAAGAAGCGTGGCGGGCGTCGTACTCAAGCCTTGCAGCGATCGCTGCAGGCCTGAACGCTGCTGGGTTTAGTCGTTCTGCAGACCCAGGTCGCTGAGAGTCTTGTCGACGACTTTCTTCGGCAGCGGGATGTAGCCGTCCTTGACCACGACTTCCTGGCCCTGCTTCGACAGCACAAGCTTGAGGAACTCAGCGTCGATCGGGCTCAGCGGCTTGTTCGGCGCCTTGTTGACGTAGACGTAGAAGAAGCGAGCCAGCGGGAACTTGCCAGCCAGTGCGTTCTCTTCGTTGGCTTCGAAGGCTTCGCCACCCTTGGACAGGGGCACAGCGCGGACGCTGGAAGTCTTGTAGCCGATGCCTGAGTAGCCGATAGCGTTCAGGGTGCTGGAGATCGACTGGACCACCGAAGCGGAGCCCGGCTGCTCGTTGACGTTAGGCTTGAAGTCACCCTTGCACAGCGCTTCTTCCTTGAAGTAGCCATAGGTGCCGGAAACCGAGTTACGACCGAACAGCTGGATCGGCTTGCTCGCCCACTCGCCAGTCAGGCCGACGTCACCCCAGGTAGTGATGTCCTTTTCGCCACCGCACAGGCGGGTGCTGGAGAAGATCGCGTCGACCTGCTCGATGTCCAGGCTCTTGATCGGGTTGTCCTTGTGGACGAACACGGCCAGGGCGTCGATAGCGACCGGCACGGCAGTCGGCTTGTAGCCGTATTTCTCTTCGAAGGCCTGGATTTCGTTGTCCTTCATCGGACGGCTCATCGGGCCGAGGTTGGCCGTGCCTTCGGTCAGCGCGGGCGGTGCAGTGGAGGAGCCGGCGGCCTGAATCTGGATGTTGACGTTCGGGTAGGCACGCTTGAAGTCTTCGGCCCACAGGGTCATCAGGTTGGCCAGGGAGTCGGAACCGACGCTGGACAGGTTGCCGGATACGCCGGAGGTCTTCTCATAGGTCGGCAGTGCTGGATCAACCGCGGCCACTGCGTTGGCAGCGCCTACACCAGCGGCAACAAAGGTCAAGGCCGCCATCAAACGATTCAGTTTCATTCCATGCTCCTAGCAGGGGTGTGTCAGTGTTTGGAACGGGGGCCATTGTCTGCAGGCCGTGTGAACACTCTATGAACTGAATATGACAATCTGGTGACGATACTGAACTTTAGGCCTGCCCGGTCGCTGTCACTATCTACAGCCGCTATACTCGCCCCCGCCCGCACTGCTGCGAGCTTTTCGCGCAAGAAAAACAAACGCGCCGCGAGTCCGACCGATGAACGAATACGAACAGGAAGATCCAATCCCGCAGGGCGACCTGGCCTTGCAGCTGACCGCCCTGCCGCGTGAGACCAACGGTTTCGGCGATATTTTCGGGGGCTGGCTGGTATCACAGATGGATCTGGCCGGCACCGCCATGGCCAGCCGCGTTGCCGCCGGCCGAGTGGCAACGGTGTCCATCGACCGCATGGCCTTCATGGTGCCGGTGGCAGTCGGCGCGCAGCTTTCGTTCTACACCCAGACGCTGGATGTCGGCCGCAGCTCGATCCGCATGCTGGTGGAAGTGTGGAGTGATGACCCGCTGTCCAGCGAATGGCGCAAGGTCACCGAGGCGGTATTCGTCTTTGTCGCCATTGATGGCAGCGGCCGCACCCGCCCGGTCACGCCACGCCGCTGAAAGCCGATCAGCGCACCACGTAGCGGTTTTTTCCAGCCTGCTTGGCCTGGTACAACGCCGCATCGGCGGCCTGATAGAGTTGTTCGGCGGTCTGCCCTGGCTTCCACATCGCAATGCCAATACTCGTTGTGGCGCATGCGCTCTGGGCCGATGCCGGATGAGGGATGGCACGCTCGGCGAGTGCAGACAGAAGCTGCGCCGCGATGGCCTGTGCTGAGCTCTCGTCGCAATTGAGCAGCAACAACGCAAACTCTTCCCCCCCGACCCGGGCCGCCAGATCCATCGGCCGCCGGGAGAAACGGCCCAGCAAGTCGCCGAAATCACGGATCAGCGCATCGCCAGCCGGGTGCCCCAGGCTGTCGTTGTAGGCCTTGAAGTTATCCAGATCCAGGAGTAGCAGCGCGAGCGGCTGGCGGTCCCGACGGGCTTGCAACAGCGTCTGCCGCAGTGCTGCATCAAAGCTACGGCGATTGGCCAGTCCAGTCAGCGAGTCGTGCTGCGCGACCCAACCGAGCAGCTGGCGTACCAGGAATTGCTCACGCTGCGAGTATTCATGGATGTAGCGGCTGATCGCTCCGATCGTCAACAGCAGCACGTAATAGCTGACCGAGATCCAATGCACCTGCATTTCGCTGGAGGAGAGGATCAGCGCCGCCATCAGGATATCGATCAGGATGATCGACGCCGCACTGATCAGCGCTCGCCAGAAGGTGATGCCGAGAAAGAAGAATGAACAGACGATCAACAGCCCAGCACCGTAGCGGAACGCCAGCTCTGTCTGGGAGACCTCGTAATGGATATCGATGCGCGCCGCAACGATCCCAACCAGCACCAGCAGCAACGGAAACAGTCGGTTGGCAACCAGCCGGACCCGCCGGTGAAAGACCGACATGACCAGGATCGCTACACCCGGCGCCATTTCCACCAAACGCAGCAGGGTCAACTCGCGCAGCCACCTCGGGTCAGACCCGGCATACAGTTGCCGTTCGGCATAGTGATAACCGGCCACCACCACCAGCAAAAGGCAGGCACCCAGCACTTGCGCAAAGCGCGCCTGACGCCCCAAATAACGGCGAAATTCGCGCTCCAAGTCAGGCGCAAACAGCAGGCCCCGAAAGCCTGCCAGCAGTTGTCTGCCATGCGGGGTATCGCGGAAATCTTCGGCAGACTGCTGTTCTAGGGGTTGCATCGACGTTGCTCAGGTCATGGCGCGGGCAATGATATCACTTAGACATTATCCCGACGGCTTTCCCGATGAACGTGCTGCAACCGCTCTGGGGCAGAGCAATCCGCATCGCTCGTCTCTTGCCGACGCCGTCACGAGACTCCACTATCGAGTCACCTGCACTGTTGGATGTATCGCGTGACCAGCCTTCTGCTCGCCCTATGGCCTCTGTTTGCCCTGATCATTGCCGGCTACTTTCTGCGCCTGCGCGACTTCCCCAACGAGGCCTTCTGGCCTGGCGCCGAGCGAATCAACTACTTCGTGCTGTTCCCGGCCCTGCTGTTCAGCAGTCTGGCCACCGCACCTTTGGACAACCCGGCGCTGCCCCGCTTGGCTGCTGCCGTGTTGCTGGCCCTGGGATTGGCGTGGATCGTACTGCTGATCATGAAGCGCCTGCGCGGCTGGTCGGCGGCGCGCTTCGGCGCCTTTGCCCAGGGCGCCCTACGTTTCAACACCTATCTGGGCCTTGCGGCTGTCGGCAGTCTGTTCGGCAAGGAGGGCCTGGCCATGGCCGCACTAATGCTGGCGCTGATGGTGCCAACCGTTAATGTGATGTCGGTCTGGGCGCTGACCGCTGAGCGCGGCGTCAGCGCGCGCGGCCTGCTGCTGCCGATCGCGAAAAACCCCTTGATCGTCGCCTGCGTCACGGGCGCCCTGGTCAACCTGTCCGGGCTCGGCCTGCCTGGCGGCACTGACCGGCTGCTGGGCCTGCTGGCCGCGGCCAGTTTGCCCTTGGGCTTGCTCTGTGTCGGCGCCGCCCTGAAGCCGAAGGAACTCGGAGGCGAAATTCCCGCGCTGGGCTGGAACAGTGCCGTGCGCCTTCTGGCAGTGCCGCTACTGGCCTACGCCGTTGCTCACCTGCTCCAACTGCCTGCCATGGAAACCACCATCATCGTCCTGTTCTTTGCCCTGCCCACAGCGCCTACCGCCTACGTGCTAACCCGCCAGCTCGGTGGTGACAGCCACCTGATGGCCGGCATCATCACCCTGCAAACACTGCTCGCTGCGGCCAGCTTGCCACTGGTGCTGACACTGCTCGAACGCTGAAAACCGTGACCGAGCGCCAGCCATCGCGGCCGTTATCGCGCTGTCGTGGTGCGACGTTCCACTGGAACACTGTCGGCAGCGAACGACTCGATCAAGCGCTGATAGTCGCCACTGTCCTGAAGGGTTCTGAGTCCCCGATCGAACCGCTCGATCAGCTGTCCGGCGTCCGGTCGGCTGCGCGGGACGATGAGGTGAATCGTCTGACGGCTCAACACCGAATCGGAAACATGAAAACGCCGTCGATCCACTTCGGTTGATTGCACGGCGTGGACGCCCAGCAAACGATCAGCCAGAAACACATCATCTCGGCCAAGCAGAAGCAACAACGCACACTCGCTCAGGCTCGGCGGCGAATGTCGGACCAGTACACCCCGATCAACCAGTGCCTGGACTCCAGCAGGCAGCTGCCAGCCCAGCGGGTGGCACAACCTCCTACCGCTGACGCCGGCAAGGTCATTGACTTCGACTGCATCCGTGGCGCGACTGAATAGATGTTGCTCGGAAACGTAGAGCGGCGCCGAGTAGAGGAAATCATGCTCGCGCTGCTCCGCACGGATATAGGGAAAAGTCGCGTCGTATTCGCCGCGAAGGGTCATCAGATAGCCCCGGTTCCAGGGCTGCCAAGCAAGCGACGACGCTAATCCGCTGCGCTCGAGCGCAGCCTGTGCGACCGCCGAGAGCATGCCGCCTCGAGGCAGTGCGCGATCAGTGAGCGGGGCGTAGTCATCGCCCGTCACCAGGCGCACATCCGCGGCATGTGCCCCAAGACTGACCGCCAGGCTCAGCAGAGCGCCCCGGCTACAAAATCCTTTCATCACCACCTTTGCCATCCTTGCGAAAACGAGTGAAGCGCAACCTAGCGAATATCAAAGTCAGCAACCATTAACGCACCGGGTGCCGCTAGCGGACGACCTGGCCGCGCGACAAGCGCAACAGCAGCAGTGCCATGCCCACTCCAGCGGAGGCCAGCACCAGCGTCGGGCCTAGATAGCCGACCAGCTCCTCCAGCCAGGCGAGCAGTTGGCGAACGATTAGCAGGTTCAGGCTTGGCCCCGCAGCGTCCGCATCAAGCCGATAGGCGCCCGCTAGCCAAATGTCATAGGCGGACCTCAGCGGCAGCAGCGCAAGTGGCAGCAACACCAGGCACACCCAGTAGCCGCTGCGCCGCCTTGGCCCCAACAGCCCCCAGGGCCGGTAGGCCGCGCGGATCAGCTGGAAGAAACAGAAGCTGTAATAGGCGATTAGCAACAAGACGAACGCGCCACTCCAGGATGGGGCAATCCAGAGTTCACGCACCATGACTCCAGTGAGCGACAAGCTGAGCAGGCCCCAGACCAGAAGAAAGAAGATTTTCATCGCATGTTCCGGTTGTCGGTTATCGGTTGACGGCGAAGCCACATCGGAACAGAAACCGGTAGTGGATACGCGCAACCGTTTCACGAAACTGGCTGCGATGCGCAGCGATCATGCCCGCTACGAGCAGCGGCGCACGCATCAGAACAGGCTGAGCTGATCGCTCACCGGCTCGCTGGACGGCTTCGGCAGGCCATCCCCCTCGCCTGTGCGATTCGTGTTGCCTAGGCTCAGCCTTTCAGCAAGTCCGGCCGCGCGCTCGGCGCGGGTGCTTACGGCCTCACCCAGACGTACCGGCAGCGCCCAAATCTCCACCTTGCGCTTGGCACGGGTGATGCCGGTGTAGAACAGCGAGCGCGTCAGCAATGGGCTGGGCTGCTCGGGCAGCGCCAGCAGCACTTCACTGAATTCCGAGCCCTGGCTCTTGTGCACGGTCATGGCGAAGGCGCTGTCATGGCTCGGCAGGCGCGCCGGGGCAAAGCCGCGATAGCCCTCGTCGCCCTCGAAGAACACCCGCAGGCCCTGCTCGGTTTTAAGGCACAGGCCAATATCGCCGTTGAACAGGCCCAGGGCGTAGTCGTTCTGCCGGACCATCACCGCGCGGCCGGAGTACCAGCGTTCGCGCGCCGGCACGCCGAGGCGACGCTTGAAGCGCGCTTCCAGTGCCTCGTTGATGCCGGTCACGCCGAAAGGCCCTTCGCGCTGGGCGGTCAGCGCGCGGAAGCCGTTGAAGGCCTCGAAGGCGGCGGCTGGATCAGCCTGGCGTGCAGCCTGCAGATAGGGCGAATAGCCCTGCTCCAATCGTTCGATCAGCGCGGCGGACGTTGGCGTGGCATTCCAGGCAAGATCGGCGCGCCCTTCCTGCAGCAGTGCAATCGTGCCCTTGGCGTCGCCGACATTGATTCGCCGCGCCAGCTCACCGATGCCGCTATCGCCGGCGAAGCGGTGGCTGTGGGTGAGCAGCACCACCGCATCGCCGAGGCGCGAGCGCGGCGGTTCGACCGATACGTGCTGCCCGGTAATGCGTTGCAGATCGGCCGCGGCCTGGCTATCGAACCCTCGGCCTTCACAGAGTTCGGCAAACACCGCACCGGCTTCCACGGCGGCCAACTGGTCTTTGTCGCCGAGCAGAATCAGCCGCGCTTTGGGCGGCAGCGCGGCGACCAGCTTGGCCATCAGCGCCAGGTCGACCATCGACGCCTCGTCCACCACCAGGACGTCCAGCGCCAACGGGTTGGCCGCATCGTGGCGCACCTTTGGGCTGTCGCCGCGGCTACCGAGCAGACGATGCAGGGTGCGCGCCTCGTCCGGCAGGGCGTCCTTGACGGCATCGCTGACCGGCAGCTCGGCTTTGGCATTACGGATCGCCTCGGCCATGCGCGCCGCCGCCTTGCCGGTGGGGGCCGCAAGGCCGATGGCCAGGCGTTCGCCGCCGGGCTGCTCCAGCAATGCCGCCAGCAGGCGCACCACAGTGGTGGTCTTGCCGGTGCCGGGACCACCGGAGATCACAGCCAGTCGCCGGCGTACCGCCTGTGCTGCCGCGAGGCGCTGCCAGTCGGGGCTCTCCTGATTGAAGGCGAAGAGGCGCGCCAGGCTGTCGCTCAGCTGAGTTTCATCGACATCCGGTGCGTCCGCTGCGCGAGTCAGCAGCTGTTCGGCCAGTTGCTCCTCGTAGGCTTGGTAACGGGCCAGGTAGAGGCGGTCACTGACAAGAGTCAGTGGCGCGTAGTCGTCCGGTCCGCCGACCAGTGGCGAGGCCTCCAGTTGCGTCCGCCATTGCGCCAGCGACGGCAAAGCCAGGTCGACTTCAGGCCAGGGCCGTTTGCCAGCGAATCGTTGGAGCGGCAGGCAGACATCACCTGACGCCAGGGCTTCACAGCAGAGTGCAGCGGCGAGCAGCACCGTTTCAGGAGTATCCGGCTCAAGGCGCTGCAGACTGGCGACGAACGCGCGCTCCAGTGGGCCGAACGGCAGGTCTGAAAGCAATGCCATCACACATCCCTCCACGCGGGCGGGGTCAGGCAGCACTTCAGCATGGAGCAGACAGCGGCCCGCCTCAGCCAATCAAGGCCATCGTTAAAGTGGTGGGCTGAAGCCCACCCTACAGCGCTGATATTGACCGTAGGAGCCAGCTTGCTGTCGATGCTTTGTCCATTCCCCCGGATCGCCAGCAAGCTGGCTCCTACAAAAGCGGGCGATTTCCCATAGCGAGAGAGGGCTAGGGGCATCATCTCCCCTCCTCGAACAGATGATCCAATGCATCGAGCACGGCATCGTCCGGCATCGCGAAATACACATGCCCGCCTCGGGCATCCCCCGCAGGACTAGCCTGTAGGGTGGGCTTCAGCCCACCGATATGCTCAGTTGGGTAAGCGCGCTGAACTGACGCAAATTGCAATCCGACGACTTCTACAAGCCCCACATGCATCACCGCCCCTCCTCGAACAATCGATCCAGCGCATCGAGCAGCGCATCGTCCGGCCGCGCGAAATACACGCCGGCTTCAGGCATGCCGCGCAGGAAGAGGTAGAACGCACCGCCCAGCCGTTCGTCGCTGAAATCGGCCAGGCGCTGGCGCAGGAAGCGGCGCAGGGCGACCAGATAGATCAGGTATTGCAGGTAGTAGTGCTCGCCCGCCAGCGCCTGCAACAGCCGTTCGCCGCCGTAGTAACTCGCGTCAGGCCCGAGCCAGTTGGACTTGTAGTCGGCGATGTACCAGCGGCCGTCGTGCTCGAAGGTCAAATCGATAAAGCCCTTGAGAAAACCCTTGAGGCTGTCGAATTCCAGCCGCCCCGCCGCTTCGCGCAGAGGGGCAGCTAAGCCGTTGGCCGGATCGATCAGCAGGCTGCGCAGCCGCGCCACGTCGAGCTCCTTTACCGGGAAGGTGAACCCCAGCTCGGGCAGGCGTCTGGCCGATTGCAGCGCGGCGAGGGTCAGGCCGGCGCCATCCATATCGGTGTCGAGCACCTTTTGCAGATGGCTGATGGCGATTTCCTTCCACTCCAGCGGCAGACCGTAGGCCTGCAAAGCGGGTTCGACCAGCGCCTCCAGATCGCCTTTCCCTCGCGCCCAGTCTTCGAGGATCGCGTGCAGGCAGGTACCGGCTCGCGCACCGCGGGGAAAGGCGAAAAAGCCGCCGCCCGGCTCGCCAGCATCGGGGATGGCCAGGGCGTCGCGGTCGGGTGCTTCCATATGCATACCGGCCGCAAGGCCGGAAAAGCTGCCGATCCGCCAGGCGCTGTGCAGGCTGCGATTGAGCTGCGACAACTGCTGAGGCGCCGCCGCGCGGCCGGGCCCTTGGGCACTGGCTTCACGCAGCTCCAGCGGCACGCAGGCCATATGACCGTCGCTCCCCTGTACGAGCCGCTCGATGGCCAGGCGCAGGCTGCCGCCGTTAAGGTCGGCCAGATGATTGCCCAGCTCGGTCAGCGGATGCTCGCCAGGGAGTTCGCGGCCGTGAAGCAGCCAGGCCAGGGCGCTGCTGTGCAATCCCTCTTCGGCCAGGCTGCCATCCTTCTTCAGCTTGCACAGGTTAACCGGCCCCCAATGCAGCCAGAGACGATCGCGGGCACGGGTCAGGGCAACGTAGGCCAGCCGCAGCTGCTCGGCGAAGACCTCCTGACGGGCGCGCTCGAGGTTGTCTTCCAGTTCGCCGCTGCCCAGGTCCAGCAGCGGCTGGCCGCTGGCGTCGTGGCAGCGGGCGCTGTCGCGGTTCTTGCCCAGCAGCTTGCCGTCCCAGAGGAAGGGGCAGAACACCAGCGGGTATTCCAAGCCCTTGCTGGTGTGGATGGTGACGATCTGCACCCGCTCGGCATCGCTTTCAAGACGCAGCAGCGCTTCCTCACCGGCGCCTTCGCTACCGCGTTGGGCGTTCAACCAGGCGAGCAGCGGTTCCAACCCCGGGCGCAGCAGGCTTTCGGCCTGAAGCAGCTCACCGAGGTGCAAGAGATTGGTCAGCCGGCGCTCACCATCGACCCGCGCCAGGAGGCGCTCGGCCACTGCCTGCTCATCGAGCCACGCACGGAACACGCGCATAAAGCCCTGCTGCTGCCAGAGCTGGTGATAGCGCTCGGCGGCTTCGCGCTCGGCGTCCCACTGCTGCTGATCGTCCTTGCAACGAGCGAGATCGGCGGCGCTGCGCCCCAGCAGGCGCGTGGCCAGTGCATAGCGCAGCAGCCCTTCGCGACCGGGCTCGGCGTAGGCAGCCAGCACTGCGGCCAGCTCAGCCGCCTCCTCGCTGCGCCAGACGCTGTCACGCCCGCGGCGCACGCTGGGCACACCGCGCGCCGCCAGCTCGTCGGCGATCATCCCGGCCTGGCGGTGGTTGGCCACCAGCACGGCGATATCGCCACCTTTCAGCGGAGTAAACACACCTTCCTTGTCGAAACCGGCGCGCCCTTCCGCGGCGCCCGCCAGTTGCAGGGCGATACGCCGGGCAGTGTCGCTCGCCGCCAGTTGCGCGGCCTCGCCCTTGCCCAGCGGATCGTCACCCAGCCATACCAGCGACAGCGGCGCCGCCTCGCCCTCCTCCACCAGCCGCAAGCTCGCACGCGGCTTGTCGGCCGCGCCTACCGCTGGATAGCGCAGATCTGGTTGGGCGAACGGCTGCGGATGATCGAACAGCTGGTTCAAGGCGGAGATCAGCTCGGGCGTCGAGCGGTAATTGGTCGGCAGGTTGAAGGGCTCGCGATCGGCCTGCTGCTTGGCCGTCATATAGGTTGCAAGGTCCGCCCCGCGGAAGGCGTAGATCGCCTGCTTGGGATCGCCGACAAAACACAGCGACGCCTCGCCCGCCTTGGCATAGATGCGGTTGAAGATGGCGTACTGGATCGGGTCGGTGTCCTGGAATTCGTCGATCAGCGCCAGCGGATAGGTGGCGCGCAGCGAGGCCGCCAGGTCTTCGCCGACCGGGCCTTTCAGTGCCAGATCCAGGCGATTGAGCAGATCATCGAAGGCCAACAGCCGCTGCGCCGCCTTGCGCTCCGGCAGCTCGCGGTTGAGCCGTTCCAGCAGCGCGACCTGCAGGGCGATCAGCCGTTGCTTGCCCGCTGGCAGTGCCTCGGCCACCTGATCGGCCAGCTCGTCCAGCGCATGGGCCAACTCGCACACCGGCGCGTCGAAGCCCTTCTTGCAGGCCTTGCTCAAGGCGCGCACGCCGAACTTGGCCGCGCCATCGGGTAGATCGAACATCACGGCCGGGTCGGCAAAATAGGCGTCGAGCTCGCTCCGCCAGGGCTCGAACTTGATGCCTTTGTGGGTGCTTTGGCTGAGCCCACCGTGGGCCCGGAGCTCGGCGATCCAGGCGGTACCCGCTTCCCTCCACAGATCGGCGGCGCGCTGCCAGACGGCCTCGACCGGACGCAGGTCGGCGGCGACCGGCGCACCCTGCGGCTCGACCCGCAGATAGGGCTTGCCCAGATGACTGCGCAGCCGCTGGCGCAGCCACACCGGTGTGATGCGGCTCTTGGCCAGGAAGCGCGCCCAGGCCGGATCGGCATCGGCCAGCTCGCTGCGCCAGGCGTCGGCGAGCAGCGCATCGATGATCTCGCGGTCATCGGCGGTCAGCTCGCTGTCGAAATCGCCACCGGCCTCAAAGGCGGCGTCCTGCAAGGCGCGCTGGCAGAAGCCGTGAATGGTGAAGATCGCCGCCTCGTCGAAGCCGTGCACAGCCAGCAATAGGCGACGACGCGATGCCTCGTCCGGGTAGCGGGCATGGAGGCGGTTGAGGAAGTCGTCGCTGCTCGGCGTGCCTTCATAGACCGCCAGCAGGTCGGCCAGCCTTGCGCGGATGCGCTCCCGCAGTTCGGCGGTGGCCGCGGTGGTGTAGGTAACAACCAGAATCTGCCCCACCGACAGCTGGCTCTCCAGCAGCAGGCGGGCGTAGAGCGCGGTGAGCGTCCAGGTCTTGCCGGTGCCGGCGCTGGCCTCGATCAGCGAGCGGCCGTCGAAGGGCGAGTCGAGCAGGTCGAGTTTCATGCTTCCTCCTCGTCTTGCGCCAAGGCATCCAGCGCAGGGCCGATCAATTCCTGAGCCAGTGTTTCGAAACGCTGGTCCAGCGGATCGCGGTCGCGGAAGGCCAGTGCGTTCCAAGGGTCTTCGGCTTCGGCGGCGATTGGGCTGAATTCTGCGCCGAGCCAAGCTTCGCGGGCGCGCTTGCGGGCGCAGTCGAGCGGTTCACTGCCGCGGGCCGGCTTGCGATAGCCCTTGGCGAAGGCATGACTGCTACGCGGCAGCAACGGCAGCGGTTCGCGGATGGCGCAGCGATAGGCGGCGAGCCAGGGTTCCAGCAGTTCGGCCGCGTTCGACAACGGCCCCAGCTGCC
>Ga0163200_1000011_pt1 | contig 92863 bp, 84 predicted proteins | sample PL_2010_200m_FD_113535 | JGI IMG/M metagenome (GOLD analysis project Ga0163200, IMG submission 113535) | Freshwater microbial communities from Powell Lake, British Columbia, Canada to study Microbial Dark Matter (Phase II) - PL_2010_200m | ecosystem: Environmental > Aquatic > Freshwater > Lake ... | reverse complement strand
CAATTAAGAGATATCACAATCAAAGATTACATCGTCATCTTTAAGAGGAGGATGTGGGTAATCTTTGCCTGCGTAGTTATTATTAGTACCTGGACCTCCCTAAAAGCTTTCAAAAAAGTCCGTCTTTACCAAGCATTCGCAAAAGTGCTTATCGAAAGAAACACCCCGGATTTAGGGGTGTCGTTTCAACCCCAGCGCTCCTATATGTTCGATAAGGATTATTTTCAAAGCCAGATCGCGATCATTAAATCGCGCACAATGTCCCAAAAGGCAGTAGAAGTCCTTACCACCTTAGGCGACAATTCTCTCGCTAATCTTAAAGAGCCAGACCGTTCCTTTTCAGGCGGTATCAGTATTAGTACCCAGCAAACCGGCAATATCATCAATATCGGTTATATAAGCACTGACCCGGTTAAGGCGGCAAAATATGCCAATGCTCTTACCAACGCTTTTCTACAGCAGGATTTAGCAAAAAGAATGGAGGTTACGCAATTAGCTACTGGTTGGCTTAGCAGTCAATTGGTAGAGTTGCGCAATAAGCTTAGCGTATCTGAAATAGCATTAAATAAATATATCAAAGATAACCAGATTATTTCGGTTACCGATATAGAAAGAAATACCCAGGGATCTATAGAAAGATTAAGGCAGGATAAACTCACGATTGAAAATGAGCTTGGGGAATTATCCAAGCGCTATAAGCCAAAACACCCCAAGATGGTTGCTCTTAATACCAGATTAGAGACAGTAAATAGAAGCATAGATGCAGAATCAAAAAAACTTATGGAACTCAATGAGAAAATGATCCAATATAATGTCTTAAAGAGAGAAGTGCAATCGAATAAGTCTTTATACGAGTCGCTATTAAGGAGATTCAAGGAAACTGAGGTTGATAAAGAATTACGGCTGACTAATATACGCGTGATTGATTGGGCTGATGTGCCTAGGGCGCCATTTAGCCCGAACCGCAAACGCGATATTACCACTGGGATCATGTTTAGCGTGATGTGGGGCGTAGGTTTGGCGCTACTTTTAGAGTACCTTGATTCAACAGTAAAGACAGCCGAAGATATAGAGATGTATGTCAGGTTACCCTTCTTAGGCTATATCCCGACAGCAAGGTCTGAGGCCAAGTTAAGCAAGGATATTGACTTGGCTTCTGATAAGACACCTCATTCACGCATCGCCGAATCATATCGGTCTATACGTACCTCGATTATATTCTCCGCCCCCGAAGACAGGCCTTTAAAGACCATACTTATTACCAGCGCCTCTCCCCAGGAAGGCAAGACGACCGTAAGTTGTAATTTGGGGATAACCTTTGCCCACTCCAATGAAAAAACGTTGCTGATTGAAGCAGATATGCGTAAGCCCAGGTTAGATAAATCGTTAGGCTTGGAGAACAAGATGGGTTTAAGTAGCTTTTTAACCGGCGCGACTAATCTGGATGATTCTATTCAACCAACCTTTATTCCTAATCTATTCGTTATGCTCTCCGGCCCTAAGCCGCCCAACCCAGCTGAACTATTGACCTCTAAGAAGCCGCGCGTTATGTTAGAGGAACTCAAGACTAAATTTGACCGGATTATTATTGATTCCACGCCGGCACTTACGGTTACCGATACCGTTATCCTGGCTAATATGGTCGATGGCGTTATTGATGTTGTGCGCGCCAGCTTCTTGAATATAGAGCTTATCCTAAGAGGCAGACAGCGGCTTTATGAAGCGAAATCAAGAATTATCGGGGTTATCTTGAATAACGTTAATGTAAAGAAGGAAGACTCTTACTATTATTACCACTATTATTACTCCGAAGACAAAGAAAAGAAGACTATCTGATGTATTTTTTCTGCAAGTCTTGCTTATCTTTCTTATCCTATTTACGCCCCTTGCCTACGCCAGTATCACAATTTTTCCCCTGACGATCCTGGAAACTACAGTTGCGTTGATGATCTTGCTTTGGTTTTTAAATATGTCTTTTAAAGGAAGTATTGCTTTTGTCAAAACCGGCTTTTCTCTACCCATCTTTTTATTTATCGGTTTAGTTATCTTTCAGTTGATACCCCTGCCGCCAGGTTTTATTAAGTTGATATCAGGGGGTACGTTTAATCTCTACCGTAGATTTATGCCGGCGCAAACTCCAGGGCAGTGGTTGCCTCTTAGTATATACCCTGAGGCCGGCCTGGCTGAATTATTCAAACTCGCCAGTTTTATCGGGGTATTTTTTTTAATTATCAATAAGGTAGAAACTAAAAAACAGATTGATTTGATCTTTAATATTATTATCTTCTTCGGGCTAGCCATTAGTTTATTCGGGATTATCCAGAAATTCAGCTATTCAGGAAGGGTGTATTGGTTTGATCCTGCGCAGTCTGCGGGAAGCCCTTTCGGGCCTTTCGCTAACCGGAATAATTTCTCTGGCTATATCAATATGATTATGCCTCTGGGTTTGGGTTATTTCCTGACGGATATGCCGCTTGCCAAGCGGTGCATCTATGGCTTTAGCGTAGGCGTGATGAGCTTGGCTTTATTCTTATCCTTATCGCGCTCAGGGATACTGGTTTACTTCTTTACACTTATGCTGATATTGGCGCTGGTGCATTTTCACGATACCTTTAAACGCGAATCGATGACCGTATATATCTGGTTTTTCTTGATATTTTGCCTGTTCGTTTTTTCGATGGAATCAAAGGCCATTTTAGCCAGGTTTAGTACTTTATTCAAGGAAGAGGCTTTTTTCGTTTTTGGGCACGGATATTCTTGGTCGGATATCATCAGGATTTGGCAGGACTTTCCTCTCTTCGGTACCGGGCTAGGGACTTTCGGGAATATATCCGCGATGTATAAGACCTCTCCGGCGCAGACTTCTTTTAGCTATGCCCATAATGATTATCTGCAGCTTCTTTCAGAAACCGGGTTAATTGGTTTAACATTGATAGCTTTATTTTTCATATTCTATTTTAAGTCCGTGGTAAGATTATGGTTTAAAAGGCATGACCTTTACGTTATTTCTTTGGTGCTTGGCGGTTTAGTTTCGATATGCGGAATGCTAGCTTATTCTCTGCTGGATTTTAATCTACACATACCAGCAAACGGTTTGCTATTCTTTATAATTATGGGGTTAGTTTATAAATTAGTTTTCCTACATCCTGATCAAAGCTATCTCGGGAAGGAAGTATTGCCCTCTAATGGTAGTGTTTAAATAGGCTATATTAACTTAATAAATTAAGCAAGTTTCTCTTTAATGTTCTATCTGTTATCTGTAATGCTGGTGTAATCCATTTACCCTCATTATAGGTTAGGCAAATTATACTCCTAAAAGAGTTGCTTAAAGTGGCGAACTTTAACAGGGGGGGGAAGTAGTTTACTCGTAGACTGATAATATGAAAAACGACACAAGGATTGATATATATAGAATTGATTTGGGTAAAACCAAGGCGGCTTTAGTTGCTTTTTTGGCGGTAATATGTTTTGTATACTATGGATATAGTCTATATCAGAGGTTATTTGCTCAACTTGACTTCGCCAAGGCCAAGACCTCTTTTGCTAAAGCCCGTTATATATCCAAAGATCTTATGGTTAAAAAGTCGCTGCTATACCAGGATGGTTTTAGGTTACTTAATAGTTCTCTGCGTTTAGATCCCGGTGACTCGCGTTTTAGTTTCGAGTTCGCTGAGGTAGTTGATGAGATTAAGGATAATCCTGATCTTTGGGGGTCTTTGGGTATAAGTAACCTTGTCAGTCCAGGGGAGGCTGGATTAGAGCCCCTAAGGCTTGCCCAGTTAAGATACAAAGAAGCAGTATCAAGAGAGCCTACGAATGCCATCTACCACCAGAGATTAGGCAGCATATACAATAAAATCGGCCAAACTCGTAAAGCAGAAGAGGAGTTTGCGCAGGCAGTTATGCTTGACCCTCAAAATATAAGCCTGCGTCTTTATCTGAGCCAGTATTTCCTCTCTAGGAATAAGCAGGCTGATTTTTTTCAGCATATCAGCCGGGCAATAGATGTAGACAGAGCGGCAAATCTTACTACTAGCTGGGAGATGCAAAATTTTCTTAAAGGGTTAAGCAGGGAAGATTTGGTTAATCTATGAAGATACTGATTGTGGGAGCCGGCCCTATCGGCTGTTATACGGCGAAACTATTAATTAGCAGATGCAAAAACTGTGATATCCTGCTTATTGAAGAACACAGCGAAATTGGCAGGCCGGTCCATTGCGCTGGATTGGTAAGCACAGATGCGATTAACCAAATTGAAGTTCCTCTTAATGATGGTTTTATAGTAAACCGGATAGATGGCGCAGAATTATACCTTAATGGCAATAGTTTTTTGATTAGCCGCAAAGATGTAGCAGTAGTAATTGACCGCCAGAAATTCGACCAGGCGTTGGGGGAAGGATTGAATATAAGTTTTGACACCAGATTCATGGGGATCGAGAATGAAGGGGCGGGTTATCTGGTAGAAACCGATAAGGGGGAATATTACGCTGATATAGTGATTGGAGCTGATGGCGCTATTTCTGCTGTGCGCAGGGCAATAGGCCTCAAAGAGAATATCAAATACCTGCGCGGTGTGCAATTTAGGATGAGCTATGATAAAGTAAACCAGAATCTAGTCCAGGTGCATTTCAAGAATCCTTTTTTTGCCTGGGTTATCCCCGAAGGCACAGGTATAGTGCGGGTAGGGATACTCTCTCATAACCCTTATCATGACCTTTTGGAATTTTTAAAGGAAAGATCGATCGACGGTAAAATCCTAGAGAAATTTGCCGGTGTCGTACCTATGGGTAAGTGCTCTAGCCGGGATAAAAACCTGGTTTTGGTAGGTGATGCTGCCTGTCAGGTTAAACCGTTGACTCAAGGAGGGATATACTATGGGATGCAGTGCGCGGAGATATTAACCGATTGTATAGTAAACAACCGCATCTGTGAATATGAGAAGCTCTGGCAGTCAAGATTCAGTAAAGAAATACAGATCGGGTTGAACATGAGGAAGGTTTATGAAAAATTAAGTCCGGAGGACCTCAAAGAATTATTCAGTTTGATGAAACAACATAAAGAAGTCCTGGAGAAATACGGAGATTTTGAGAACCATTCAAAAATTATTTATGCCCTGGTTAGCGACGCTCAGATGCGTAGGTTCCTTGGGGATTTACTACTGCACGTATTCAAGGATCTGCATATCTAAAAGGTGGCCAGATGATGGATGAAAGAAACAACAGGTTATTAAGGGTAGAGAATCAATTAGCCGAGATTATTTATAGCCTGGCGAACGCTACTTTAGATAGCTTGAATTATTTATTTACCTCGCCTAGAAAGAAAACTTTTCCTAAGACAATCCTTGTTTTCCGTACGGGTAATTTCGGAGATACCCTTTGCGCAATGCCGGCTTACCGCGTGCTTAAGGAATACTTTCCGGACGCGCGGCTTCTGCTTTTAACCAGCCGGGACCGGGTCTTTAACCAAAAGCAGACATTAACATCTTTAATCGGCGAAAACACATTTAAAGAGATAATTTATTATGAGCCAAGAAATTTAAGCAGCCTTTTGGGCACTTTGAAATTGTTAAAAAGTATTAGAAGCCGGCGCGTAGACCTCTTGATTTATTTCGGGCAATATGATGTTCCATTTTGGAGATTATTGCGGGACATGTTCTTTTTCTTGATTGCCGGTTGCAGGAAATTAGTAGGTTTTAAGCTTAATAAGCATAGTATATTCAGGATTGCCCAGCGGTATTGTAGAAAATTTGATTGTGAAACAGAAAGGCTACTGAAGGTTTTGTTTTCTTTGGGGGTTATAGAAAAAAAACCGGTTTTCGATTTAGCCATCGGCGAGGCTGATAAGAAGCTGATAGATCATCTTTGGCCTGCGCAAGGATTAGTTAATAATCGCCCGGTAATAGGAATCAGCCCGGGCTCGGCATATCCGCTTAAGTGCTGGCCTCAAGATAATTTTATATCCTTGGCACAAGAATTGCTATTTAGATATAAGGCATTTATAATCTTATTGGCAGCAGAAGAGCAGAAACAGACCTGCCGGTTGATTAGCGATAGTTTGAAAGGCGAATGCCTTGACCTCTGCGCTAAAACAAATTTTGCGCAGGCAGCTGAGGCAATCAGAAGGTGCGATCTGGTTGTTTCCTGCGATAGCGGCCCGGCGCATCTAGCCGCTAGTATCGGAGTGCCGGTTATTATAATTTCTTCAGCATGGGATTACCCGAATTGTTGGGCTCCATGTGGCAATAAACACGTAATTATACGCCATGATCTTGATTGTCAGGTCTGCCTTAAACCGGAGTGCCCTACTTGCGAGTGCATTAAAGGTATTACTGTCGAAGAGGTAATCGCAGCCTGTAAGGAAAAACTATTGCTTAATTAAAAAATGGGTTATCGCGGTATAATTTATAAAGATTATTCAAGCCAGCACATGTCTGTAGTCTGTAAAGACTATTCCCCGGAAGCGCTTATTAAAGAATGGCAGTCGATATATAAGGGATATCTTAGGCGTTTTTTACCTGAGGATAAGTCAGCTAAGATGATAGACCTGGGTTGCGGTTTCGGCGGCTTCCTCTATTTTCTTACTCAAGAAGGTTATACGAATACCATGGGTATAGATTGTAGCCAGGAACAGATAGATTTAGCGTGTAAGCTTGGCTTAAAGAATGTTTTTTGCGCGGATATTTTAGAAACTCTCGTTAAACACCCCCAAGAGTTTGACTTTATCTCAGCCATCGATGTTTTGGAGCATTTTAAAAAAGAAGAAATTTTAGAGCTATTTGAAGCAGTGTATAATGCGTTAAGGCCGGGAGGCATTTTTATAATTAAGTCTCCTAACGGAGAAAGCCCGCTTTCCAATACGTATCTTTACATGGATTTTACCCACGAGACGATTTTCACCAAGAGCAGTATTTACGAACTCTTCTTAAGGTTTGGTTTTCGGGGAGTGCGCGTATACCCTACTGGGCCGATAGTCCACGGCCCGCTTAGTTTTATACGCTGCATTATTTGGCAGGTCTTCAGATATATCCTCCTTTTTTATTCTGCCGTCGAAACGGGCTGTTTCCGTGGCCACATATTTACCCTTAACCTTATCGCAGTGGGAAGGCGTCCTAAGTCATGAAGATATTAATGGTGGGTGAATTTTTTAGAGGCGCTCTCAGCGAGTCTTATTTTGAGGCATTCCAGCAATTGGATTGCCAGGTTAAGCGTTTCGATGAAGTCCGGGAGTTTTATAAGAATATTCCTGGCTTCCGGTATAGCCGGTACCTATATTTAGATAAAACGCTCGGAATATATTTTCTGAAATTATTGAATAGCGAACTTCTGCGTGTTGCCAGGGATTTCCGGCCGGATTTATGCATTATTTTTAAAGGATACCGCATATTCCCGGAAACTATTTTAAAGATTAAAAAGGACACTCAGGCGGTTATATTTAATATTAATGCCGACGATCCGCTTAGCCGGAACTGGGGGGCTTCTTCAAAGATGGTAAAAATGGCGATACACGCCTTTGATTGTTATTTTATCTGGTCTAAATATTTAACGAAGAAATTAAAGGAGGAAGGATTGGGTTCTGTCCGGTATCTTCCTTTTGCTTTTGACCCAGAGATCCATTGTCCGCAGCAGCTATCTTTTAAGGAGCAGGATGAGCTTGGGCATGAGCTGGTATTCGTCGGCGGTTGGGATGAGAGAAGGGAAGCCTTGCTTGGTAATTTAGATGATTTTGATTTAGCGATTTGGGGAGCGTGGTATTGGGGAAGGCGTTGCTCTGATAAGCGGTTGGTAAGCAGATGGCAGGGTAAGCCGGTGCTTGCCCAGATGATGTCTAAAGTTTTATGCGCTTCTAAAATCAGCCTGAATATTTTTAGGCCACAGAATATCGGGTCAATAAACATGCGTACCTTTGAGGCGCCTGCCTGCGGGACGTTTGCCTTGGCTGAAAGAAGCCCCGAGGCGGCGACCTTTTTCCAAGAAGATAAGGAGGTGGTGTATTTTTCAGGCGCTCGTGAGTTAAAGGAAAAGGCCAGCTATTACCTTGCGCATGAAGAAGAAAGAAGGCAGATTGCCCAGGCTGCTTATCAACGTTGTTTAAAGAGTAATTACTCTTATTTAGACCGGGCGAAAGAGGTCCTGGATTTTTATCGTGAATTTAGTTTGCAGCGACAGGCTCAAGGCCAAAAAAAATATAGAGTAGCGATTGTCTCTAGCCATATTATTCAATACGCCATTCCGTTATATAGAGTTATTAACGCATCTAGCGATATTGGATTAAATATTTTTTTCTGCTCAAAGCAGGGGTTGATTTCAAAACTAGACCCGGGGTTTAAAGAAAAGATAAGCTGGGATAACATAGATTTAGACAGCCTGCACTATAAATTTATCAAAAATTATTCACCTTTTGCCGCTGTAGATCGGACCTACGGCCTGATTAATCTGGGGATTATAGGCGAAATAAAAAGAGGAAAATTCGATGCAGTTATTATCGGGGGGTATTTTTTACTTACCTTTTGGCTGGCCTTTTATGCTGCCTATATCAGCAAAACGCCGATTATCTTAACCGGAGAGCCTCCCAGTCCCTATAAGTCAAGGTTAAGGATACTAATAATGAATAATTTCAAAAGGTTATTTTTGCCACGTTTAATCGATAAGGCTTCAGCTATTCTCTATATCGGGCAGAAGTCAAAGGAGTATTACTTATCTTTTCGGAGAGATATCGGAGAAAAACTGTTCTTTTGTCCGTATTCCGTGGATAATGATTTCTATTTTAGCAAAGCCAAAGAGTATTCGCCTAAGAAAGATGAATTAAAAAAAGAGTTAGGTGTTCCTCTGGAGTTACCGGTTATTCTATTTTTATCTAAGCTGATACATTGGAAACGCCCGATGTTTTTGCTGGAGACATTTGCCAGGTTAAATATTCCTTCAGTTTTAGTTTATGTAGGCAGCGGGTATAGATATAAAGCTTTAAAGAAATTTGTAGCTAAAGAAAATATCAAAAACGTAGTCTTTTTCGGTTTCCAGAATTATACCCAGATCCCCAAATTTTATGCTATTGCTGATATATTCGTTTTCCCTTCCTTAGGAGAAAGCTGGGGGCTGGTTGTGAATGAGGCAATGTGTTTTGGCTTGCCGATTATTACTACGGACAGGGTAATGTCTAGTTATGATTTAGTGCGTCACGGAGAAAACGGCTACATAGTAAAACCGGAGGATAAGCAAGATTTCCAGAATCGCTTAGAATATCTCTTGAGCCATCCTGAAGAAAGAAAGAAGATGGGTGCAGTATCTCTGGAAATAATCAATAAGTGGAATTATTCAGAGTACCTCAAAGGACTTTTAAGCGCCTTAGATTACATTAAGAAGAAATGAAATACACAGGTTTATTAAAGGCGATCCGCTATTTGGGGTTCTCAGGGCGCAGATTATTTCAGATACCCGTATTGCTTTATCATTCCGTAAAATTAAAAACTGATCTGGCGCAGGATAAGATTCAGCTGGAGTCTTTCAGGCGTCAAATGGTCTTTTTAAAAGAAAATAATTATGAGGTAGCTTCTCTTGATGAACTCACGCAGGTAAAAAGGCAGGGCAAGGAACCAGTTGCGCCGCTTATCAGCATTACCTTTGATGACGGATACGTCGACAACTTTGAAACGGTTTTTCCTATTTTACGGGAGTTTAACTTTCCGGCTGCCATCTTCGTTATCGCTGGTAAGATCGGCAAAGAAGGTTTTTTGAATTACCGGCAGTTGAAAGAAATGATTGCAAGCGGGTTAATCACCGTCGGCAGCCATACTATGAGCCATCGCTATCTTTTAGAATTAGATAGTAGCCAGCAGACCTATGAGATAGAGGATTCTAAAAGAGTCTTAGAGGATAACTTGGGATATAAGGTGGAGTTTTTTTCTTATCCTTGGGGAGGATATTCTTCCTATATAGAGAAGATCGTAGAGCATGCGGGCTATCGGGCAGCTTTTACCACCAATACCATAATAGATGAGGAGCGCTCTCAAAGAGGAAGCGACCTTTACGGGATTAAAAGGCTGACCATGTCCGGAAGGGATAGCTTTCCGCAATTTTTTATCAAGGCTGCGGGTTTGGGGACCTGTTTTGCCAGGAGAATCAAGAAAGGTCAGGAATAATTTAGGGATGGAACCCGCCCAGTTATTAACTCTTGCGAATCGCATCGAAGGCTTATGTTGCCCCGAGGACTGTTTTACTCTTTATTCTTTGCTTAAAAATATAGAAGCCAAGGGGGTGGCCGTAGAGATAGGTAGTTTTAAAGGCAGGGTGACAGTTTGTCTTGCCAGGGCCTTAGAAGAAAAGAATGAGGGCCATTTGTATACTGTTGATGCGGATCTCCTCAAGATAAGAAGTAATTTACTAAAGAATATTGAAGGATACGGTCTAAAAAAATGGGTTACGCCTGTTTTTAGTTTCTCTGCTATAGCCAATCGTGGATGGAGCAAGCCAATTAATTTTCTCTGGCTGGATACGGATGGTAACTATTTTTCCTGGTTAGCTGACTTTTTATTATGGGAGCCCCATGTAGTCGAAGGAGGAATTGTTGCCTTAAGCGGGGCCTCTACGTTTTCGACTGAAAGGATCCTCAAAAAGTACATAATTGGGTCAGGCAGATTCCATGATATAATTAGGTCTGGCTCTATACTTTTTGCTTATAAAGGTAAACAGGCAAAGGCGTATCCAGCATTTAAGGCTATTTATATTCGTACGCTTTCTTTATGCTATTGTTTATTCAGGAAATTCATTTATAATTTAAAAAAATGTTTTCTTCCTTCTGTTAAGATTGGTTTTCTCTGTCTTTATATTATCTAGGGCCAATCTCGTAGCTATAACATTTAGTCTTACAACGAGTTACAAGACCCGGACCTGAGGAGGGGAACTTGGGTACGCTAGGCAGGATAGTAAGGAATATGGTCATATTATTCGGCTCAATGGTTATCTGCCAGATCTTTGGCCTGGTTACCACGATATATACTGCGCGGGTTTTGGGGGTAGAGGAATTCGGTAAGTTGAACTTTGCCTACACCATCGTGTATTATTTTGGCCTGCTTATCCTGCCGGGTATGTCTATGGTGGCAATACGCGAGATAGCTAAAAGCAAAACCAAGGAAGAAGTTAAACAGTATATCGCAACGGTTATGTTATTGAGTATTGCCTTGGCGCTGGTAGCTTTTACATTGCTGGTAATCTTTACCACATTCTTTAACCGTACGATGCAGATTAAGTATTTAATTTTCTTTTTCGGTTTAAGCATGTTGATTAATAGCTTTGCTGTACCTTGGGCATTCCAGGGGATTGAGAAGATGCAATATTCTGAATTACCCGGTATTATTTATTCAATCCTCTATATGAACCTGGTGCTATGGTTTATCAAGGGGCCAACCGATACTATATTGGTGCCCTATCTTGCTTTTTTAGTAAACACTTTAACTGTGATGTTATCATTATTTTGTTTATTCAGGGTGATCGGTAATATAAGGCTAAATCTTAATTCCGCGGCTCTTAAGCGTATTATTTCTGCCGCTGTGCCATTAAGCTTGTTTTCCATCCTGGGGAGCACCCTTACAAATATCGATAAACTGATCCTGGGCTTTACCAGAAGCAGTTTTGAACTCGGGATTTATGCTTCCGCCTACCGGTTTATCTTAATAATACATATGATTATGCGTAATTATTACGGGGCGATGTTCCCGGTGCTTTCCAGGTTTTACCATAATTCCTTCGCTTCCTTTAAAAAGTTGGCAACAAAAAACGCCAATATTATGTTTATCATGTCATTACCCATTGCTTTTGGGTTAGCTGTTTTAGGCGGACCCATAATCAGTTTAGTCTTTGGGGCAAAATACCTTCCGGCGGCAGCGGTCATGCAAATTCTCATCTGGACGATCATTTTTATCTCTATTAACAGTTTATTTAGCCAGGGGTTGATTGCCGCGGGACGCCAGAATACGGTAGTGATACTTCTGGCTATTCAACTTGTATGCACCGGAGGGTTAAGCTTGATTTTTGTGCCTAAGTTCGGCATGAAGGCAGCTGCTCTGGCAGTAGTCTTTGGGGATTTCATAGCGTTCCTCATCTATTATAAAGAATTCGCTAAGATATTCAAAATTCCTATAGCCAGGCTCATCTTTAAGCCATTGCTTTCATCTCTCGTCATGGTTGTTTTTCTGAAGCTTTATTCAGAGGCGAGTCTGTTTTTCCGTGTATCTATTGGGTCATCTGTCTATTTATTTTCTTTAATTCTCATGCGCGGCCTGCCCTGGGAGGACGTAGGATTAGCTTGGAATTCAGTCTTTAATAATAAAAAATTCGGTTCTTCTTGACCCAATCCATAAATAGAGGCGGGTTTTAGGCAGCAAATTCTCCAGCAAAAGATTATTATGACTAAGGTAGCTTTAATTAATCCCGGGAATAACCCAAAGTTCGCTATCGAGGAACCTTTAGGCCTGGGGTTTATTGCCAGTTATTTAGAGCTTAACGGAATCAAGGTTAAGATTATCGATGAGTTGGCCGGCCAGGATGTGGAAGGTTTGCTAAGAGAATTTTCTCCTGATATTGCTGGCATAACCATTACTACTCCTTTAGCCAATCACGCTTATAAGATAGCCGGGATATGTAAAGATATGGGTATCCTGACTGTATTAGGCGGAGTGCATCCCCATATACTTGCCGAAGAAGCGCAAAGGCATGCTGATATCGTAGTGCAGGGGGAGGGTGAACCGGCAATGTTGAAGATTATAAGGGAAGGAATAACCTCAGGTATTGTTTCCTGCGAATATATTAAGGATCTTGACGCAATGCCTCATCCTGCGCGGCACCTGATGGATATGGACTTTTATATGTATACCAAAGATAGATTACCCTATACTTATCTATACTTTGTCCCTGCCAAGACCAGGGTTGCAGCTATGTTGACAGGCAGGGGTTGTCCGCATAGGTGCATATTCTGTCACAATAGCTGGCGTAGCTCACCATATAGATTTAATAGTCCGGAAAGGGTTATTGCGGAGATCGAGGAGCTGGTTAAGGTTTACGGAATAAAAGCCCTATTTTTTATTGAGGATACTCTGTTTGTAAACAAGCCGCGGCTACTGAGGATATGTGAATTGATCAGGGATAGGGGGATCAAGATTATCTGGGGAGGGAACGCCCGGGTCAATGAAATTGATAAAGATACCCTCAAGGCAGTAAAAGAGGCAGGATGCCGTCAGATTACTTTCGGTTTTGAAAGCGGTTCACAAAAGATATTAGATATCCTAAAAAAAGATACAACTGTCCGGCAAAATAAAGAAGCGGTAGGGCTTTGTAGGAAATTTGGCATTATTCCTCAGGGTACTTTTATGATTGGTAATCCCAGCGAAACTAAGGCAGATATCATTGCCACGCAGCAGTTTATCAGAGAGAACAATATCGAGGGGGCAGGGGTTTGCGTTACTACTCCTTATCCGGGAACAGAATTGTGGGATTGGTGTCAGAAGAATAAGCGGATTCCGGAAAACCTCTCCTGGGACGATCTACTTTTTGATAAGGTGGTGATTTCTTGCTCAGAGGAGTTTTCCTGTTCGGAATTGGCGGATTTGTACCGACAGACCGCTGATATCGCGGACCTAAAATGGCGCATAGGGTTTTCGGAAGTCTCCCGGACCTATCTTTTGCCATTGTGGAAACTGCCCTTGAGGTTGGTTAAAGCAGTAAGGCATCCGGCGCATCTATCGGGTTTTATCAGGCAAATGCGTAAGTTAAAAATATGAAACACCTGATTTCTTATCTCAAATTACGGGGATTTAAGTTTGCCTTCAATCTCTTTTACTACCACTTCTTCTGGTGTGGCAGGCATCCGTTATTGACCAAGCTTATTTATTGGCTCAACCCCTACCCCCCTTACATTGAGGTAGAGGTAACTACCCGCTGTAATATGAAGTGTATCATCTGCGAACATACCTATTGGCAGGAACCCCAAAGGGATATGACTTTTGAGGAATTTAAATATATTTTGGATCAATTTCCTCGGCTACGCTGGATCGGGTTGACTGGCATAGGGGAAAGTTTCTTAAATAAAGATTTTATTAAGATGTTGGCTTATGCTAAATCTAAATCTCTGCTTGTGGAGATTTATGATAATTTTTCCCTGATCGATCAAAAGACAGCCGATGAACTCATCCGTTTAAAGATAGATTCAGTCTATGCTTCTATCGATGCAGCTACCAAAGACACCTATGAGAAAATAAGGGCAGGGGGGGATTTTGGGCGCGTGATTGACAACGTACGGTACTTCATTAAGGCCAAGAAGTTAAACGGCGCGCCTTTAACTGCATTCAACTTCCATTATATTGTTTCCAAGGTTAATCTGCACGAGATGTTGCCTTATCTAGAGTTAGTCCATGCTTTGTCTAAAGGCGATAATGTGACTGTGCAGTTTACCAGGTTACTACATAGCTATAAAGAGATAGGGGATTTATTTGTAGAGATACCACAGGATTTAATCTCTAAAGTTGAAAATAAGGCGCGGGAGTCGGCAATAACATTATCCTGGAATGCCAATACCCGCGGCCAAAAACCAACTGCAAAAAATTGCATAGAGTGGACTATGCCTTTTATCTTTGTTACCGGCGACGTCATACCCTGCTGTGCCGGTAATGAAGCTAATCAGAGGAATTTTCAAAAAGTTAATAGTTTAGGCAATATCTTTGAAAAAAATTTTAGGAAGATCTGGCGCGGGGAGAAATATAAAGAGCTGAGGGATAATTTATACCAAGGCAGATTTCCCGCTGCCTGTAAAGATTGCTGTCTTTATCGGGAGAGTTAGATAGATGCTCTTAATAAATCCGGATTGTAAAGTGAATAAAGATATACCTAATATCGGCCTGGCTTATATCGCTACTTATTTCGGCGCCAAAGTGATCGATTTAAATACCTCTTTAAAGCCGAGGAATAGGTTCTTGAGGCAGCAAAGCGATTTATTAGGCATCTCTGTACAGTCGCGTTGTTACCGAGAGGCTTCAAGGATAGCAGGGCTATACCAGGCAAGATACCCTAATGCGCAGGTTAAGTCCGTTTCCGGAATACTAAGCGTCCAGTGCTGTTACCCTTATTTAAAGCTTGCGGATGATTTATACGTCAATCAGGAGTTTTCTGACGCGCTCAGTTTCCCTAATTACGAGTTGTTTGATAGCTTCGGATTATTCTTGAAAAATTGGCAAAAGGATAAGTGGCGTTACGCTTTAATGACTTCACGAGGCTGCCCTTATTTATGCCTTTATTGCGCTGCGAGAAATTCACATTGGCAGGCGCGCTCTGCGCAGAATTGTTACAAAGAGATAAAATCTGCGCAAAAAAAATGGGGTATCAAATCCTTTTTGATCATTGATGACTGTTTTAATATCGACCGGCAAAGGGTGATGGAGTTTTGTGATTTAATCAGGCCGCTAGGTTTATCCTGGAGCTGTGCCAATGGCCTGCGCGCGGACAGATTCGATGCGCAGCTTGCCAGGAAAATGAAAGACTCCGGATGCGATTATGTCGGTTTCGGTATAGAATCGATTGACCCAAAAGTATTAGAGGCGGTCAATAAGGGGGAGAGTATCGGGCAGATAGAGGATGCGTTAGAGAACGCTAAAAGATATTTTAAGCAAATCAACGGATATTTTATCATCGGCCTGCCTAAATCAACTTACGAAAAAGATATTAATAGCTTAAAGTGGGCTAGAGAGAGGCAGATCAATGCCTTCTTTAGTTATTATATACCGCCGGACTCAATGCTAGACCGCTTATTTTATGGACCTCAGGCAAGGGCAGTCTCTAGAGAATACCCGGCCAGACTACAGGAGGAGATTTACGCCCTTACTAAATCTATGCGGCCTAAGGAAGATAGCGAGTATTTGTTTAAAGGTTTATTGGATAATATAAGGTTATTCTGGAAAAAGGAATTTTAAGGAGAATTAATATTCGCTATGTAAAGTTCATAGACATTGTTAACGGTTATTTATTCTAAACGGGTGGCTTGGGTGTTTTTGAGCGAGCATATAGCGAGCGAGAAAATACCCAAGACAGGACCCGTTTACTTAATCAAGCGTTAGCTATGTCTATGGCTAATACAAATTAATATTCGCTAAAAATGAGAGTAGCTTTATTGACAAATCACCTGCCTGGTTATCATCAGCTCTGGGGTGGCGCTGAAACAGCCTGTTATAGATTAGCGCAGGGTTTAAGCAGTTTAGGGTTAGATATTACGGTGATCACCAAGAATCCCAATAAGAAAATAGAAGAAAGTTTTAAAACTATATCTATAGATGATCAATGGTGCAAGGGCCTGTTATTAAAAGCTGCTAATCGGCTGATTCAGTTTGATTACTGTAATCCGATCTTGGGCCGCAAAGTCCAGGGGGCGCTTAAGAGGCTAGATCCGCAATTGGTGCATCTGCAAAAATTTGACAATTTTTCTGTTGCTATTATCCCGAGGATAAAAAAGATGGGTTTGCCGATTGTGGCCTCGATCTACGACTACATCTTGTTTTGTCCTAATGGGCTGCTTTTAAAGGAAGATGGGACTAGCTGCAGGTTATTCCAGAGTATACAATGCAGGAAGTGTTTTAATCTGGTTTTTAAATCTTATCCTTCATACCGGAGCCTTCTTCAGAGGGTTATCTTGAAGGATTATCCGCATCTGATAGATCATTTTATAGTGTTATCCGAGAACTCATCAGAGATACTAGAGTCATACGGGATTAACAAGAAAAAAATTTCAATAATACCGTTGCCGCTATATGAAGCAATTGATAATTCGCAAGGTATTCAAGAAGGGTTAATTGTATTTGCCGGCTGGCTTTCCTATAATAAAGGCCTGCATATTCTGCTTAAGGCCATGCCGGAAGTGCTGAAAAGCACCAATAGGGCCCATCTATGGGTCCTGGATATCGGCGGAGTTAAAAGTTATGCAGACCAAATCAAAGAGTTTATTAGCAAGAACGGCTTAAATTCAAAAGTAAAATTTTTGGGCAGATTGCCTATAGCTGAAGTTAGGAGAGTATTAAAAAAGGCTAATATCGTAGCAATCCCCGAACAGTGGGAGAATGTTTCTCCGTTAATCCTGGCTGAGGCAGCTAGCCTGGGGAGGCCGGTTGTGGCAAGCAGGATTGGCGGCATTAGCGAGTTTATCAAGAGGAAAGAATTTCTTGCTGCCCCCGGCGATCCGGGTGATTTTGCAAAAAAGATTATCTGGATCTTAGAAAATCAGGCTGAGGCGTTTAAGTTAGCGGAAGAAATGCGGCAAAAGGCAGTTCGCGTCTTTGATCCCCAAACTACGCTTAAGGCAATAGTTAATCTCTACGGAGAATTAATTAAGCATTAGATCTTAAGCTAAACCGACAGCAATGATCGCGGGAACGGCCAATTTAGTTTTTAAAATATGAAAATTGCGCTATTCTATAATTTGCCAGCAGGCGGGGGAAGAAGGTGTATCTTCGAATTAACTAAGATGCTTCGTAGAAGACATACGGTTGATCTCTATAATTTATCGGTTGCTGAGGATGATCCTAGTGAACTAAAAAAGATATTTAATAATGTTTATACATTTAATAGTTTGCGCCTTATCTTAAAGAAACCGCTAGGGACTTTTAATATATTTATAAATTTTTTGAATTTATATATTTTAGGCCGTACCTTTAAAAAAATGGCGAGGACGATTGATGCAAGAGGTTATGATTTAGCTTTTGTGCATGCATCTTTTTGGGAATGGCTATCTTCTCCGGACCTTTTAAGGTATTTAAAGGCCCCCAGCGTTTATTTTTGCCATGAGCCATACAGGAAATATTATGAACCGCAGTATTTCAATTCTCCGATTTTCGGTTTCTCTTATTTTAATAAACTGCGTTATTTGCTTTTAGGACTTTTTTATGCATTATATAATTACTGGTTTAGGGTCAAAGATTCCCGTAATATCAGGCAGGCAAGCGTAGTATTAACTAATTCCAGTTTTAGCCAGAAAAGGATATTTGAAGTATACGGCATCTCTGCTAAAGTCAATTATCTAGGGGTTGATGAGCAGTCTTTTCGGCCGCTAGATCTGCTTAGGGAAAATATGGTTGTTTCTGTAGGGGTTTTAGAGTTAAGGAGAGGACATCATTTTGTTATCGAGGCTCTTTCCAGGCTCCCTGAACGGATAAGGCCAAGGTTAATTATTATTTCTCCTTTTGAGACAGAAGAAATGCAGGCATACAAGGAGCATTTAAGGCATTTAGCCGCAGAGAAAAAAGTAGAGATATTATTCTATATCGGTATCAGCGATACCCAACTCTGCCTGCTCTATAATCAAGCTAAGCTTACTATCTGTGCCTTTATTAGGGAGCCATTTGGCCTGGTGCCTTTAGAATCAATGGCCTGCGCAACTCCAGTAGTAGCGGTAGCAGAGGCAGGACTAAAAGAATCTGTGGTGGATGGGCAAACAGGCAGGTTGGTTAGCTGGAATATGGACGAATTTTCCCGCTGCATAGAAGCGTTGCTTTTAGACGAAAAAGAGCGGATAAGGCTAGGTTATAACGGCCGCCAGGAGGTACTATCTAAATGGACCTGGGAAAAAAGCAGCTATCAGCTTGAGCAAAATCTATTGCAGGTGATGAAAAATGGATAAAAAACCAGTTGTTAACCTTTCGGTAATTCTGCCTACTTATGGGCGCGATAAAATACTCACAGATGTTTTACAGCAACTGATTGATCAGCATCCGCAACCATTGGAGATAATCGTTGTTGACCAGACTCGCAAGCATAACTGTGAGGTTAACGCGTTCCTTGATAGTTTAATCCGCGAAAACAAGATCAGGTATATTATTCAGAAGGAACCGCACGCCAATGTAGCGCGCAACCGCGGTATTCTCGAAGCTAAAGGTGAAATTGTCCTGATCTTAAATGACGATATCATTATTAAACAGGATTTAATCAGAAAGCATTTTGCAAACTTTGATGATCCATCTGTTGCCGCAGTCAGCGGAGCCGTGCTGGAAGGGGTAAGAGAATTGACGGATGAGTTTCCTCGGTCATTTTATCGTCGATATACCGGCTGGATTCATTTTCCCTTAAATTATTCCAAGCGCGTCGAGGTGATTAACCTTAATTCCTGCAACCTTTCTATACGCCGGGAGATCATTATGGAGGTAGGGGGATTTGATGAAAATTTTTCCCTTACCTATTTTGATGATAGCGATTTTTCTCTTAGGGTGCACAGGCTATGTTTAAAAAAAGGTTTAAAAACTTTACATGATCCCCGGCTATCTATAATACACCTGAAAGAACCTACCGGTGGGTACCGCCCTGGCGGGATTAATGATTATGTAGTGGCAGACAGGTATGCCTGGATGACCTGGCTATATTTCTTTCTTTTAAATTTCGGTTTCTACGGCTCTTGGGATATATTGATACGTCTACGTAGCTGTGTTTTTCGTAAGAAGAATATCTTGAGGCCGTATTATCTTTGGGTAGCTTTTCTGGAGTTTATTATTGGCTTGGATAAAGCCTTGGCGCTGATAAGGCATGGCAGGAAGCTCATCTCTTAAACAATGAAGATACTTTATATTACTTGTAGTTATCTTCCGGAAAAGATCGGCGGCACTGAGGTTTACGTGCATGAATTGACCAGGGAACTTATTCCCAGAGGTCATGAAATTTTTATTAATTTTATCGGAGAGTTTTTCCAGGTTGACGGGCCCAAGATTCGCAGGAGAGAGTATATTTTTGAAGGTATTCCGGTAGCTGTTATCGAGAAGAATACCTTTGGCCTAAAGACTGCCCAATTATATTTTGTTGCGCAGCAGGAAGTTTATCAGGAGTTTAGAGAATACCTTGGGCAAATAAGGCCGGATATAGTACATTTCCATCATTTTTCCCCTACAGACGTAATTCTGCAGATGGAGGCAGTCAAGGCGCTAGGTTTACCGGTAATATTTACGTATCACACACCTATGGTAGCTTGTAGTCGCTCGGATATGCTTTTTGCGGGGGTCAAGCCTTGCGCAGGGGAAATGATCTATAAGCGCTGCCTGGCTTGTAGTCAAACTAGATTTGGTATTCCCTATCCCTTAGCGTATCTATGGGCAAATTTGCCACAGGTGCCGGCTAAATTATTAGGCAAGACGATTTACTATCTCAATTTAAAATCTCCTTTAGCCACTTACCTGCAGCTGCCGTGGTTAACCCGCCAACGTATAGAGAGGTGGAAAAGTGGACTAGCTTTGGTTGATTACTTTATTGCTGTCTGTCAATGGGCCTATGAACTCTTGCTGAAGAATGGTCTACCGCCCCAAAAGATTAGTTTATCTCGGCAGGGTATTGGCCAGATGCCTCCCTCTATAAAAAAACAAAATAATGGCGTATTACGGCTAGGATATCTTGGCCGGATTCACCCCGTAAAAGGCATCGATCTCTTATTGGAGGCTTTTAAAAAACTACCTTCTGATTATCGGATAGAGTTAGATATCTACGGTTTGCCTTGCCAGGATAGGGTGGAACAGGGATACTATAACCAGCTCCGCGCTAGATCAAGAGGCGATCTAAGGATTAGATGGCAAGGTATATTGCCGCAGGAAGAAAGGTTCCAGAGATTAGCCCAGCTTGATGCCTTGGTAATCCCCTCGCGCTGGCTAGAAACAGGGCCGCTGGTGTTGTTAGAATCCTGGGCAGTCAAAACGCCGATTATCGGAGCTGCTCTGGGAGGGATTGCTGAGTTAGTAAGGCAGGGGGAAGGGGGTTTATTATTCAGGCCCCAAGACGCTTCTGACCTAGCAAAGACAATAGAGCGTCTCTATCAAGATCCAGAGTTACTGAAAAAATTATCTAAAAGTATCCCCGAAGCGGTGCGTACGATGGCCAAAGTAGCCTCCGATATGGAAATCATTTACCAAAGGCTAAAAAGGAGCAGGTGATGTTTCAGGGTTCCTGGAGGGTAAATCTGCGTAATATTTGCATCAGGCTATTGATAGCATTGTTTTTATTTTCGGGTGTCTTATTGCTATTTTTCGGGTTGGCAGGTCTTTTGTTCCCGGATTATCTATTCAATCGCCTATTTCTGCCTTTAGCCGGCCTTTTTTCTCAAACCGGCCAGTTTCGCTCCGATACTACTGTGCAGATGCTTTACCGTGAATGGCTCAATGTCGGCATATACATCATAAATATTATCGGGATAATCTCACTTGCCTTTAGCATTATCTGGAATAATTTAGAAAATAAGGCCAAAGGAGAAATCCGGATTAAAAACCCGAAAGTAGAGCCAAGGAAAGATGAATCCGCCCGGTTTTATTTATATGCGCTGATCTTGATTACGGCCTTGGGAGCAATTTTAAGGGCAGTTAATCTTAACCAGAGCTTCTGGGGGGATGAAATCATTGCCATCACAGATTTTACTAAATTATACAGATTTTGGCGTTATATAGAGTTGGCTGATCACTTGCTTTATACGTTTTTTGGGTTACTTAGTCTGAAGTTATTCGGAGAAAGCGAGATCGCCTTTAGGCTACCGACTTATATCTTTGGCGTCTTGACTATTTCGGCTATTTATTATTGCGCCAAGGGCCTGTTTACTAAAAAAGAGGCGCTTATCGCAGCTGCCTTAATTTGCTTTTCTGCTTTTCATATCCAGTATTCTAATGAAGCAAGGGGTTATTCTGCTTTGGCTCTCGTATCTTTAGTTTCATCTTTTTTGTTTTTAAAGATTATCATGCAGAAGCAAACGGGAAAATTTAAAAAAGAGATTATTGCATTTTGCGTATTAACTGTAATGGGGCTTTTGAGCCATTTTTATTATATCTGGGTTCTCTTCGCCCAATTTTTTACAACCGTAAGCGTACTGGCGGCGCAAAGGTCTACGCGTAATAAAAATGCGTATATTCTTACGGCGCGTACCGTAAGTAATCTTTTTGCGGCTATGGTCATTGGTTTGTTTTTAGCGTTCCTTATTTACGGGCCTGAGTTTATCGCTGCGTTTTTGCATAAATATATTGGCTGGAAAGGCGCAGGGGAGGCGGTTTCATTAAAAGCTGTAAGTTATCTTTTTACCGGCAGCCAAATGATAGGCTTAGGTATTGGCTTTGCCGCGGCAATCCTCTTTAGCCTCTTAAATCTTTGGCAAAAGCGTAAGTTTATTCTGGTAATTTTTTGCGTCTTTTTGCTTATTTTTCCATTCTTAATTGTAAAGATTATTTGCAAAAATGCCTTTACGCGTTATTTTATCTATAGCCTGCCTTTTTTAATGATATTATTGGCGCATGTTATGGTGATTTTTTCAGATAAGTTCAGTTGTTTCGGGAAGCGAATAATTTTAACGGCGCTTATTCTGACTTTTATTCTTCTGCAGGTGCCTGCTTTAGCGCACTATTACCGGAACTATCAAGCCGGATTAGAAGACCACCGGAGAGTCGGCAGGCTTATAGATAAGCTGGCAGGAGACGATGATATCATCTCTGCAATCGGTTTATCTAACCGCCAGGCGCAGTACTATATCAAGAAACATCAGGTTATATATTTGAGCGATAAAGAGTTGAACCGCCAGTTGGAGTCTTCAGGCCGCCGGCTCTGGCTTATTGTAACCTTCCCTGATTTTTTATATTTATATCCTGAGACATTGCGGACGCATAAGATTGCCCGGGAGAGGTTAAAATTAATAGGGCATTTTCCTTCATTCCATTCAGAAATCATTCTTTACGTGAGTAAGGTTAAATAGCTATTAGGAGCAGTTGATGGTTGATATATCCGTTGTTATCCCTGTTTTAAACGAGGCAGGCAATATCGCTTTGCTTAATCAGAAAATCAGGGAGGTTTTATTAAGGGTCACCTCTCAATTTGAAATTATCTTTGTTGACGGAGGCTCGCGCGATGATACGGTAAAAATAGCCCAGGAAACGGGCGCGCGGGTGCTTCTGCAAAGCGGGCCTGGTTTTGGCCAGGCAGTATTAGACGGTTTATCTTCTGCCCGGGGTAAATTTATCGTTACGATGGACGCTGATTTTTCGCACCCGCCTGAGTTTATCCTGACCATGCTTAAACAATTATCAACAGCGGACCTGATTATTGCCTCCCGCTATATCAAAGGAGGCGGTTCAAAGGCAGGGTGGCTTCGTTCTGTCGTCAGCCGGTCATTGTGTTTCTTCTTCAGTTATGGATTGGCTATACCGGTAAAAGATATTACCAGCGGATTCAGGGTTTTAAAGAGGGAAATAGTTTCTACAATAAATATACAGGGGAGGGAATTTGAGGTAGAGCCTGAGATCTTGATTAATGCTTATGCTAAGGGGTGGAGGATCAAGGAAGTGCCTTTTTATTATGAGCCGCGCAGGTCAGGCAGTTCGCATATAAGCAGCAAGGTATTCAAGCTTGCCCGGGGTTATTTAAAAGTATTCTGGAGGATTTACCAGAAAAGGGGCTTTATCGATTTTGCAGATTATGATGAAAGGGCTTACAATAGCCGTAATATTATACAGAGGTATTGGCAGAGAAGAAGATATAAGGTGATCATGGGTTTCTTAGAAAGTAAAGGGCTGGTGGGGGATTTGGGTTGCGGTTCAAGTAAGATTATCCAGGATCTGCCGCTTGCTGTGGCTGTTGATTTATCGTTGGATAAATTGCGTTACATCCGCAAGAAAAATAAGTATCTGGTAAACGCCTCTATCGGCACATTACCTTTTAAAAATGAAAGTTTTTCTTCTCTTATCTGCTCGGAGGTAATTGAGCATACTCTAGAAGCCGACATTTTTTCGGAAATGCATCGTATTCTGGCTAAAGGGGGGATACTGGTTCTGGGGACTCCCGATTATTCCAGCTGGCGTTGGAGGGTTATTGAGTTTTTATACGGGTTACTCAAGCCAGGGGGGTATAAAGATAAACATATCGCTCAATATAGCCGTTTTCGGTTAGAGAATATATTGGTCAATCACGGTTTCTGCATATTGGATCATCGGTATATCTGCGGCTCTGAATTTATCCTTAAGGCGAGAAAGGACAGGTGAGTTAAGGCATTGAAAAACCCGGGAAAGAAAAATAGGATCGGCCTGGCTATTTATGCTAATCCCGATTATTATCCGCCGATCATTAATGCCGTAAATATTTTGGCAGCGGAATTCGATATAATTATTCTCTGTCGTAACCAGGATTCGCCGAACATCGATTATCATTCTGGAGTAAGATTGATCCGCATAGGGAGTATTAAAACAGCCAGGGAGAAAGAAGCGCAGCCAGGAATAGTTAAACTCTTGGAATATCTGGTTTTTTTTCTGCGTACAGTCATAGATTTTAGATTGTACCATTGCAGGCTTATTTATATCTATGATATGCATAGCCTTTTGCCCGGATTCCTCGCCAGTAGATTAGGCAGAAAAGTGCCTATTATTTATCATAACCTTGAATTGACCGGATTAAAAGAGGCCAAGGGTATGGGTTATTTTTTAAAATGCGTTGAATTATATTTAGTGCGTTATGTAGATAAAATAATTATTCCTGATATCAACCGGGCCAGGTTCTTCCAAAAAGAAGCATCTTTACCTAAGCTGCCAGATGTGGTGATGAATAACCCTTTGCGCACAACTCAATTGCCGATTAATATATTAAAGGGGGAGTTAATGGCCAGAGGGTTTCCTTCCGATACAAAGGTTATATTATACCAAGGCGCAATCGGCCAGGCGCACTCTATCTTGGAGGTTGTCAGGTCAATGACCTCCTGGCCCGAAGATACTGTTTTTGCGCTTAGCGGGATAGTTTTTTCTGAATTCATGATTAAGCTACAGCAGCAAGTCAAAGCCTTAGGTATGGCCAGGAGGGTAATCTATCTTCCTTTTCTGCCCTATACTCAGATTTTATCTTATACGGTGGGTGCTTTTTTGGGGATAGCGCTATTTAAATCAAAAGAGATCAATCAGTTTTTTGTTGCTGGCGCATCTAATAAAATTTTTGAATACCTAGCTGCAGGGGTGCCGGTTATTACTAATGAAGCCCCTCATTTCCGTCAGGTCCTTGATCCGTCATTCGCCTATTTTGTCAGGCCTGATTCTGTTGAAGATATTGCCGGGGCTGTTAATTTTGCTTTTAATAATCCTGATGATTATCGCCAGAAATCACGCTCTGCCAGAGAAGCGCATTTAAGCAGGTTTAATTATCAGGAGCAGTTTAAGCCTGTACAGGAGTATATTCGCAGGGTTATCTATGCCGACTGAAGTTTTAGATCCTTGGTTAAGAGACCATTTGGTTTGCCCTCTGGATTATCAAGAACTGGTAATTTCAGAGGACAGCAACCTGATTTGTTCTTCGGGCCATCTTTATCCTATAATTGACAATATACCGGTTATGTTGACAAAGGATAAAATTTCCACCCAACCGAAAATTACACGCATGGTGATGGATAAGTTAGCGGAAACAACAAAAGTTTCACATTTAAATAGCGTAAGTAAGAAGGAGGGAACAGAAGGTGACAGCGTTGACCCCTTTGTCCAGAAAAGTATCAGTGAGGTCTGTGGTATAATGTACGATTGCCTGATTAATAAATTGAGGCGTTATCCTCTTCCTGATTTACCTTTGCCCGGAGGAAAAGGTAAAATCTTCCTTGATTTAGGATGTAACTGGGGCAGGTGGTGTGTCAGCGCCAGCCGCTTGGGCTATCAGCCAATAGGAATTGACCATAACCTGGAGGCAATCAGGGCAGCCAGGAGGGTAGCCTGTAAATTAAACGCTGCAGCCGTCTATCTAGTAGCTGATGCCAGAAGCCTCCCTTTTCGCAAAGAATCATTCGACGTAGTTTTTTCCTATAGTGTTTTGCAGCATTTCTACAAAGAGGATGTCCGGATAAGTTTATCCGGAGTATCGCGGGTATTAAAAAAAGGGGGCGTTTGCTTGACGCAGATGCCCAATGCTTTTGGTTTACGTAATCTTTACCATCAGGCCAAAAAATGTTTTCGCTCCAGCCAGGGGTTTGAAGTGCGTTACTGGACTCCCGGGGAACTTAGTAGGGTTTTTACCGGCCTGATCGGGCCTGTTTCGCTTTCTGTAGACGGTTTTTTTTCTTTAAATGCGCAGGAGAGTTGTTCAGATTTACTCCCGCTCTATTTCCGTTATATTATAAGTTGCTCATTATTTTTACGAAGGCTTAGTAGAGTAGCGCCCGGTTTGAAATACCTCGCCGATAGCTTATATGTAAAATCGATTAGGCAGTAGTGGGAGCTAAAGGGTAAAATTTCTTAAGGCCAGTGGTATAAAATTATGTGCTTAAACCGTAATAGGCAATATTTCATTTTTTTTACTCTTTTGGTCTTTGCGTTAATTTTCCACCTCGTAGGGTGTTTTTACCTCTACGATTTTGAAAATGACGAAGGCGGATGGTTGATTAATGCCAAAAATTACGTTTTATTTGGCCGATATACGCTGGAGGGGGCCTATTATACCGCTCTTTCTCCGCTGAACACTTTTTTGCATATACCGCTTTTTAGGATTTTTGGCCCTAGTATTTTTTTAGGAAGGTACGTTAGTATTACTTTTGCCCTTCTCACGCTGGCGCTATTTTTCCGGTTGGTAAAAAATAAATACGGACTCGCCGTATCCGGGCTTGCTTGCGCGACAATTATAGTAAATGGGCTCTATAATAAGATTACTACCCTGGCAGTCTTAGAATCTAAGCTGCACTTTCTACTGATTCTAAGCGTATGTTTTTGTCTTTCTCCCAAGCGCTGGGTAAGGAATTGCGCTTTTTTACCCTTTGCCTTAGCCTTGGCTTTTAAGCCAAGTGCGATTTATTTTATTTTTCCTTTGATTTATGCTATAGTTTATCAAGATAATGAATCTGTCATAGCAAAATGGGTTTTTCGTATTCGGCTTATCGATATCCTGCTTTTTTTAGGCGGCACATTTATTATTTCCGGGGTATTTTTTTACGCGGCCTATTTATGCGAGCCGGATAATTTCCTTTATTGGGGCCTCAAGGCGCACCTTAGCGGAAGGATGGATATCCGTTATCTACTGATGAATTCCGCTCAAGTGGGCTTAGTCTGTAAGCTTATTTATTTTATCTGGCGTTCGCCGGTTTCTTCCCTCTTTTTTTCGCTCGGTTTCATATTTGCCCTGAAGAAGCAGGAGAAGACCGTAATAGATAAGTTTTTACTGATCTGGATTTTTACAGAGCTGATCTTTTTCCTGTTTCAATTTTACGTTAGCGTCAATTACTTTATCGACCTTCTTTTTCCTTTATCGGTATTTTTCGCTCAATTTATTATTAGTTCAGTCCGTTCGCTGAGGATAGATAGGCTCAGGAGAGGGTATTTATTGGCGGTTATTCCGGTATCGATATTGGTCTTTAGCGAGGTGGGAAGCTCTTTGTATTATTTCCTGGCGATCAAGCCCGAGCGCCCGGCAATTAAAAGCAGCCAGTGGCTTAAGCAAGAAAAGCTGCCTTATGAATTAATCTTATCCCCAGCGCAGATAGCTATAGATATCCCGGTGAAGACCATGATTACTTCAAACATCTTAAGGGTAAGCGAGCTATTAGAAAAAAAAGAGGTCAGTTTCCCATTACTATGCGTTATGCAAAGTCAAGCTGCTAATTATTATCCGGAAGATTATATTCTTCTTAAAGATAAGGGAAGGTTTATTAAAACGATAGGGTATTTCTGGTTCTATGAGATTCCCGGTCCAATGGGCGCAGGTTAGTTAAAAATGAGAGTTACAATTTCGGTTGGCGGAAAATTTCATGCTTTTAGGTTGGCTAAAGAATTAGAGGATAATGGCCACCTTGAGAGGATTTTTACTTCTTATCCCTGGTTTAGCCTAAAAGATAGCGGCGTTTCCCGCAAGAAGGTTACTTGTTTGATCGCCAAGGAAATGGTGGAAAAGGCTTCATATAAAATACCGCGTATCACTTCAGGGTCTAAGATATCCTATCTTGCCAGTAGTATTTTTGACTGGCAGGTTAGCCGGCGTATTCAACCATGCGATATCTTCGTTGGTTGGTCCAGTTTCGCTCTTTATACCTTACGCCAAGCGCGTAGTTTGTTCCCTCTGAAGGTTATCCTTGAGCGCGGATCATGCCATATTGAGACCCAGAGGGATATATTAAATGCAGAGTGCCAGAGGTTAGGTCTGATGACCAGCAGGCCGTGTCAGCAGATGGTAGAGAAGGAGCTCTTGGAATATCAGGAGGCAGATTATGTCAGTGTCCCTTCGGTTTTAGCCAAAGATACATTCCTATCCAGAGGCCTTTCCGCAGAAAAGATTATCCAGGTTCCCTTGGGGGTGGATACGCAATCTTTCAGACCTATTCCTAAGCAGGATAGCCGGTTCAGGGTGATCTTTGTGGGCCCGAGTATTGTTAAGGGCCTGCACTATTTTTTGCAGGCAATAGATGAGTTAAATATTAAAGGTTTAGAGGTCTGGTTGGTCGGAGGAATAGCTAAAGATGTTATCCCCTTTTTTAAAAAATATTCAGCTCATTTCAAACATCTAGGGGTTATCCCTAATAAAGATTTATACCGGTATTACTCCCAGGCTTCGCTTTTTGTTAATTTTGCTTTAGAAGATGGTTTTGCCATGGCCTTGCTGGAAGCGATGGCTTGCGGGGTGCCGGTAATCTGTACGGAGAATACAGGGGCAAAAGATATAGTCAGAGATGGTATTGATGGTTTTATTCTACCCATAAGAAATACAGAGGCCCTGAAGGAAAAAATATCCTATTTTTATCAATATCCTCAGAAGGCAAGAGAGATGGGTAGGCAAGCGCGCTTACGGGTTGAATCTAGTTTTACCTGGAAAGATTATGGTGAGCGGATTATTCAGGCTTATAGGAGTATAGCAGGGATAGAGGAGGAGGCCAAGATATTATGAAGAAGGGCTCACAGGCACTGTTATTGATAGCCGTAGTTTTAATATCCTTAGTAATGCTTTTCAGGAAAGGGATGCAGGAAGCCTCTATAGATGAGCTTTACTTAGCATCAGCAATTTTTATATTATCGATGCTGCCGTTTATATTGTATTTTTCACTCAACGAGAGAAATATACCTTATGTCCCGATTTTCGGACTGGTTTATTTTGTTTATTTCTCCCTGAGTATATTTAATAATTACACTATTTTTCAGGAAAACTATATCAGCCAACAGGTAATGCTCAAGACTCTGACTCTCTGTCTATGGGGGATCATCTCTTTTCTGGTTTCATTCTATGGCTCTGAGCAAATATTCGGAAACGCCTTACCCCATTTCAATATATCTTTTGATGTAACTAAAGTTTGGAAATGGGGTTTACGTTTAACTATCCTGGGCTTGGCAGTAAGTTATTATACTTCTATAAAGGCTGTGCCTGTTGCCTTTGGTTCAATCGCAATCTTTTTGGACCAATTAACCCTGTTAGGTATGGGTATTTTGTTTATGACACAACTTGAAGGCAAGTTAAGTCTGCGCCCCAAGATGATCCTTTGGTTCGTCTTTATACCGATCAGGTTTTCATTCTGTCTTGCTACCGGAGGCTTCAGTACACTTGTCTATGAAACCGCCATCTTTGTATTCATCTATTTGTATTGCCGGCAAAAAATACCCTGGCTGTTTATCATTATTATCATTATACCTTATATCTTAATTTGGGGGGCAAGGGATGCTTTTCGTAAGCAAGCCTGGACTGGCGAATATCAGGGCAGGAACCCTTTTGCCAAAGCTTTTCTTTATATCAAGCTAATCCAGCAGGGTGCCAAGGAAGATGAGGATTTTACTTATGATGCTTACGGAAGACTCTCCTTGCGTACCAACCATTTTGTTACTTTCGCTAAAACAGTAGAGCTTACCCCTGATTATATTCCTTATTGGGAGGGGTATAGTTACCGTACGTTAACAACAAGTTTCCTGCCGCGCTTTTTATTCCCGGACAAACCGAAGAAAATAGTTGGCCAGGAGTTCGGGCACCGTTATGACATGCTTAACCCGGACGACGTGGTTACATCCTATAACCTGCCGATGCCCGTAGAAATGTATATAAATTTTGGGCCGTTGGGAGTGGTAATAGGGATGTTTATTATCGGTTTATTAGTGCGTATCGTCTATACACTATTTAATCACCCGCGCTGCGGCGAAGGAGGGTTTCTGATAAGCGCAATGGTTTTTATGAACCTTTTAAATTTAGAATCTGACTTCTCACTTGTTTTTGGTTCTTTGGTACAGCATCTGGTATTATTTTACCTGATAGTCACAAGGTTAAAAATGTCAGTCCAGCGTATAGAATAGCTTATTGATGAAGATCTTACAGGTAGTTTCGAGTCTGGCAGCAGGTTTCGGCGGCCCATCGACGGCAGTCTGGGAGCTCTGCCGGGAATTAGCAAGGCAGGGGGAGGATGTTACCATTTTTACTACAGATGCAGATACAGCCGGCAGGATGAAGCCAGGCTTAAATATGCCTATAGTTTTGGAGCGAATGAAGGTTTTTTATTTTCCGTTACAGGGTATGTCAAATTACAAATTTTCTTTTCCCTTGGCGCAGGCGCTAAAAGACCAGGCCGGTTTATTCGATATCATACATATCCACGCTTTATTTCAATTTTCCACTTCGGTTGCAGCTTATTATTGCCGGCGGTATAAGCAACCGTATATCATAACCCCTCATGGGCACCTTGATCCGTTTAATTTTAGGAAAAAATCTTGGGTTAAATATGCCTATCTTAACTTATTTGATCTGGGTAATCTAAAAAATGCCAGCGCGATCCATTTTACCTCCGAGGGGGAAAGGCAATCAGCCATAAGTTTAGGGTTTAATCTTCCTAGTGTGGTTATACCTTTAGGGATTAACCCGGAAGATTTTTATCAATTACCCGAATACGGCAGCTTTAGGTCTAAGCATCCGTTGCTCAAAAATAAAAAGATCATTCTATTCTTAAGCCGTATCCATGCCAAAAAAGGGTTGGATATATTGACGGATGCTTTCGGGGAGCTGATCAAAGAGCGGGAGGATATCTATTTAGTAATTGCTGGCCCTGATAGCGATAACTACAGTAATAAGGTTAAGAGTTGGTTGGCCAGGAAGTCGGCATTGTCTAGGGTTATCTTTACCGGCATGCTTTTCGGGCAGGATAAATTAGCCCTCTTCAGGGATAGCGATATTTTTGTTTTGCCTTCTTATAGCGAAAATTTCAGCCTGGCTACTGTTGAGGCTATGGCCTGCGGATTACCCGTAATTGTCTCCGATAAAGTTAATATAGCTGCCGAGATTTCCGCAGCAGGAGCTGGTCTGGTGGTTGGTACGGATTACCGGCAGCTGGTTGCTGCGCTGAGGAGATTACTTGATGAAGTTCAGTTACGGCAGGAGTTAGGCAGCAAGGCAAGAAAATTAGTAAAGGATAAATTCACCTGGGAAATTAATACCGGGGCATTAGTTAAGCTGTATCAATCAATAGCGCTGGATTCTTAAAATAGAGGATTCATATAACGCAAGATGAAAGTTCTACTGATCAGACCGCCAGCTGTAGAATACCGAAAAGAGCCAGGCTTGATACTTTCTGAGCCGTTGGGATTGATGTATCTGGCAAGCTATATTAAGCAGCATAAAAGTAATATCGAGGTCAGTTTAATCGACGGATTCGCTGGTGATATTAAATTAAAAGAAGGTGATTTCTGCGGAACAGGAGTATCCTATCAGGAGCTAAAGAATAAGATCGCCAGCCTGATGCCCGATATCCTGGGGATTAATTGTACTTTTACGCAATATGCTAAGGGCGCGCATGATTTAGCCAGGATAGCTAAAGAGATCTCCCCAGATATATTCGTTGTCTTTGGCGGTTCGCATGCCTCTGCCTTTTATCAGCAGGTGCTTAGTGATCTTAATGTTGACTTAGTCGTTAAGGGTGAAGGGGAGCAGACATTTTTAGAGATTATAGACCATTGGGAAAAGAAGGAGAGTCTTAAGGGGATAGCCGGAACAGTGACTAGATGCGATCGGGGCATTAAAATTAATCCTCCCAGGCCTTTTATTAAGGATTTGGACCAGCTTCCTTTTCCTGCCAGAGATTTAGTAGATATGAGTAAGTATTGTGATAACGACTATGCGGTTCAGAAATCAATGAGATATCCGCGTTTTAGCATGGTTACCTCGCGCGGTTGCCCTTTTCGCTGCGTTTTCTGTTCCATCCATTCTGTTTGGTGCCATTCTTACCGCTCGCGTTCACCTAAAAGCGTAGTTGATGAGGTAGAATTGCTTTATCGGGCCTACGGAGCCAGGGAGATAATGTTTTACGACGATAATATCACTTTAGATAAAGAAAGAATGGGCGCCATCTGCGATGAGCTCATCGCAAGGAAGATAGATATAAAATGGAGCCCGGCAGGAGGGGTAGCTATCTGGACCATGGATAAAGAAACTTTGCTGAAGATGAAGCGCTCGGGTTGTTATAAAATAACCTTTGGCCTGGAGTCAGGCTCAAGAGCTACGCTGAGGTTCATCCATAAAGAATTCCTGGATTTTGCGCAAGCCAAGGAATTGATCCGTTATTGCAATAAGATCGGGCTCTGGACCATCAGTAGTTTTATTATCGGGTTTCCTTATGAAACCAGAGAGGATGTAGAGAAGACATTGGCCTTTGCCTTAGATTCTGATTTAGATATGGCCAGTTTTTATGCTGCTACCCCTTATCCGGGGACAGAATTGTACGATATCTGTAAGCAAGATGGGCTGTTGCCTGAATTAAGCCTGGATTCTTCTTTAGAATGGATCGGGGAGATCGGAGAGGCTACTTGTGATATGCATTATCTGAAAAAAGAAGAAATAAATTTTCTTTTTCAGAATTTAAAAAAAAGATTTACTAAAAAAAGAATAGTCAACTTTCTGAATCCTTTGCGGTTGCTTAGAAAACTCAAGGGGCTTGATGAGATAAAATACTTCTTAAAGATGGTTAAAAATTATCTGCCGTTCATCAAGAGTTCTTTAGAAATAAGAGTTAGCCGTTAAGCAAAGAAAGGGGTTTAATCCGCTATGTTAGATCAAAGGTATAAAGATATTTGTTTTAATTCTCTACTATTGCCTAACAAGATTAATTTCTTTTGGCAGAAATTTATCGTCTCTTGGTTATTCAGGAGACCCCCTTTAAGGCTGCATCTTGGCTGCGGCGGAAATTATCTGGAGGGTTTTATCAACATTGAGGCAAATATTTTTAGGAAAAAGGATATCTGGCTGGACTTACGTAACGGTTTACCGTTTCCCAATAACTCCGTCAATTCTATTTATGCCCATTCCTTCTGCGAGCATCTTTACCCGGGTGAGCTCGTTGCTTTATTAAAAGAATGCCAGCGCGTTTTAAAACCCGGTTCCGGTATGAGGATAGCCGTTCCGGATCTTGAAGTAGCCGTAAAAGGTTATATTATAGATAACCTATCCTGGGTCTCGGATTTTCCGCGTCATTTTAACTCTCTGGGAGGCAAGTTCTATAATTTTGTCTTTTGCGACGGCCAGCATAAGATGTGTTTTGATTTTACCCTTTTAGAGGAGCTTTTCGCTCAGGCAGGTTTCGGGAAGATTTCAAGAATGAAATCAAATGAGAGCCAGATTTATGTTAACGAACAAATTAAGGAGAAAGTTGCCGATCCGGCGCATTTATATGTAGAGTGTTTTAAAAAAGAGGTTTAACTATAATGACTTTAGAGCTGACATGTCTTATCCTGACTTACAATGAGGAAAAAAATATCCGTCGTTGCCTGCAAAGTTTAGCCGGCTGGACTAAAGAGATGTTTATCATTGATTCATTTAGCACGGATAAGACTCTTAAGATAGCCAGGGAATTTACCGATAAGATCTTTCAGCGACCCTTTAAATTCCACACCGAACAATTGAGCTGGGCATTTAAAAATTTACCTTTTACCTCTCAGTGGTGTTTAGTCTTAGACGCGGACCAGAGCGTACCTGAGCCGCTTAAAGAAGAAATAAGCTCAATTTTTAGCAAGGGTATGCCGGATGAGGTTAACGGATATTATATAAATCGCAGGCAGTTTTTTCAGGGCAGATGGATTAGATTCGGCGGATATTACCCAAAGTATATGCTTAAACTTTTTAAGCTTAAAGAAGTATTTACCGACGAGAAAGAATTAGTAGACAACCGTTTTTATGTCAATGGTAAGAAGCAGCGGCTTAAGCATGATTTTATTGAAGATAACAAAAACGAAGACGATATCGTCTTTTGGCTTGAAAAACACTTAAAGTACATTCGGCTTAAGGCAAAAGAGATAGTGGTCTACCGGCAAAAAAAAGGGAGCTGGTTGATCCGGTCGTCTTTATTCGGCGATCCTACTCAGAGGGTATTCTGGATGACGGATATTTATTATAGCCTGCCACTTTATATCAGGCCGTTTTTACATTTTATCTGGCGTTATTTTATCCTTTTGGGGTTTTTAGACGGACCGCAGGGATTCTTTCTGCATTTTTTACAGGGATTTTGGTATAGGTTGATGATTGATCTTGAGGTTAGCTATCTTAAGCATCAGCGTTCTAGTAAGGAGGAAGGCTAAATTATGCATATTCTCGGGATCAACGCATATCATCCTAATTCTTCTGCCTGCATAGTCAAGGATGGCCAGTTGATTGCTGCTGCAGAGGAAGAGCGGTTTCGCCGAATAAAACACTGGGCGGGTTTTCCTGCCCAGGCAATCAGGTATTGTCTAAATGAAGCAGGGGTGGGTTTAAAAGATATTGATTATATCGGCGTATCAAGAGACCCCTGGCGGCATCTGCATAAAAAGATATTACTTGCTTTAAGAAGAAGGTTGCCGGTTTCATTGCTTAAGTTGCGCTTGGAAAATCTAGCCAGAATCCAAGGCATGAGAGAAACTTTATGTTCGGAGTTCGGGATTTTGCCCAATGAATGCAGGGCGCGTATTTACAATATTGAACACCACCGGGCGCATATTGCCAGTAGCTTTTTTCTTTCCGGGTTTAACGACGCTGCCGTGCTTTCTATAGATGCTATGGGGGATTTTGTAAGCACGATGTGGGGGAGGGCCCGGGGAAACAAAATTAAAGTTATGGACTGGATCGAGTTTCCTCATTCCCTGGGTTTCTTTTATTCGGCAGCGACTCAATTTCTGGGTTTTATCAAATTCGGCGATGAGTTTAAGGTCATGGGTTTGTCTGCTTACGGGCAACCCAGGTATGTGCGGAATTTAAAGAAGATTTTAATCTTCGATAAAGAAGGGAAATTCAGGCTTAAACCGGAATATTTTTCTTTCTATTCTACAGGAATCAAAATGCTTTGGGATAATCAGGAGCCTGAAGTAGGTACGCTCTATTCGGAAAAGTGGATTACCGAGTTTGGCCCTCCTCGTCACCCTGAAGAGGAGCTAACTCAACACTATAAAGATATAGCTGCTTCCTTACAGGCGCTTTTAGAGGAGGCATACTTTTATATATTAAATCATCTCTACGCACAGACAAAGGTGGATCGGATCTGCCTGGCGGGCGGGGTAGCTTTAAATTGCGCAGCAAACGGCAAGATATTAGAGAATACCCATTTTAAGGAAATCTATATACAGCCGGCAGCTAATGATGCTGGGACTAGCCTTGGCGCAGCCTACTACATTTATCATCAGATATTAAATCAGCCGAAGAATTTCACGATGCAGCATTCCTATTGGGGGCCGGAATTTACTGACCAGGAGATCAAAATCTTGTTAGAAAAGCATGGGATTGCTTTCAAAAGGTATGAAGGGCCCGAGCTAATCATATACGCAGCCCAGGCGCTTGCTGCGGGTAAAATTGTCGGTTGGTTCCAACAAAGGATGGAGTGGGGCCCGCGATCCCTGGGTAACCGCAGTATTTTAGCTGATCCAAGAAGAAGCCAGATGAAGGATACCCTTAATGCGCGCGTAAAACACCGTGAGCCGTTTCGTCCGTTTGCGCCCTCAATCTTAAAAGAGGATGTGGCAGAATATTTCGCTAAAGAGTACGATTCGCCGTTTATGCTGCTTTCATTGCCGGTATGCCAAGAAAAGGTGAATAATATTGTGGCTTCGGCGCACATAGACGGCACAGCCAGATTGCAAACTGTAAGCAAGACGGCTAATCCTATCTTTTGGCAGCTTATTAATGAGTTTAAAAAGATAACCAAGGTCCCAGTACTTTTAAATACGTCATTTAATGAAAATGAGCCTATGGTCTGCGCACCTAATGAGGCCTTAGATTGTTTCTTGCGCACCAAAATGGATATCTTGATCATTAGTAATTTCGTAATAGAAAAAGCATAGTTAACGCGGTAGTTATTTTCGGCAGCTAAGACGAATTAAACGCCGGTTTTAGAAGCAAAGAAATTATAAGGTGGCAAAGATGAATAATAAAAATCAGAGGTTATTCTTTATTGCATCAGCAATAATATTTTTTATAGGCTTGCTATCAAAATTACCGGGCGTTATTTTTCAACCCACGGATTTTCTCTATGACACAGTTGAGTTGGCGGAGATCTTTTCCATATTCGGGTTGTTTGCCGGGCTTACTCCGGCAGCAGTAACCTTCTGGTCAATAGGTATATATGGGATACCGTTGGTCCTGATTTATACTCTGGATGCAATATTTGTCCATCCTCAATTTCTCCCTGCTTTGTTGCGGCATGATCCCGGGCTGCTGGTTGAAGGGATATCTGTATATATCGGAGGAGTGTTTTTCAACCCCGCAAGACAATTGATTATAGGAAGGGCGCTGGTAGCGATTATCACTTCATTTGCTCCGCTTGCTGTTTATTGGCTGCTCTTTAAGAAGGATAAAATAATTGCCGCTATTTCTGCCGCCGCTATATTCTTGAGCTCTCCATATCTTATCAGGCAAAGCTACGGTTTTATGCCTGATGCTATTGGCCTGGTTTTTTTTAGCTTTGCCTTGGTAATAACCTTGAAGCCGCAACTAAATTCCCGGAGTATCTTTACTGCCGGTATTTTTCTTGGGCTAGCAATAGTTTCTAAATTCTTATATCTAGCGTTTTTGCCCGTAGCAATTTTAAGCGTATTATTTTGCAGGGAGAGTAATGCAGCTAAACCATCTGCCGGTTTACTAAAGAATATCGCGGCATTCTTGTTCGGACTAGTAATCCCCGTTTTTATCTTTATTCCCTTTATCTGGACTTCCCCCTTGGCTTTGTCAAAAAATATTTTTGGTACCCTGGCCCAGTATTACGTAAAACATCATTCCTGCTGGGATTCCCTATTTTTGGATAAAATTCCCGCGTATATTAGCTGGCCTGCTTTGTTATTTTGCTTCTTGGGGTTAATTTCTTCTTTTTATCTCTTAGGCAGAAAAACCGCGATTCTGCTGGGTTTAGGTTTTGCCTTATTTTTATTTTCTTTTGGGAAAGCGGATTTTCTTTTGCCAAGATATATCTTGCCTCTGGTCCCCTATCTTTGTATCTATTTTGGAATCGGGGTTGAGCTATTATTGAAGCCATTCAGAAAAAGGATTAAGGTTGGATTATTAATTTTTATTTTAGGCTTTATTCTAGCTGGACATATCGTAACTATCATCCATGACTTTAAGCTTCTGCACGGTTATACTAATCTCAGCGCCTGCCGGGACTGGATTAATGCTCATATCGGTACAGAAGAGAGCATTGCTATCCCGGAACAGCTTAGCTATATGTTTGTTCCTAGCGAAGATACGCTCAAAAGATGGGCGGATGATTTAGGTTGGTCTTACAATAATATCGACAGACGCTTAAATAACCTCTGTTTAATGACCGGAATGAAATGTGATAACCTCAGGTCTGATAATCCTGTAGTAAGCAGGGTATTCGGGGCCCTGGAACAGCAGAAGATATTCGTTTATAAAATGCTGCTTTGGTATTATCATAATGTATCCAGGCCTAAGATAACGCATAAGCTATTTCTCTATTCCCCCGGCGAATATTATAAGTTTAGCGTAAGTATATACAGGGAGGAAGATATCCAGCGGCTATTTTTAGAGAAAAAAATTCAGGTTTTTATCAGTGAAACTCAAATGGCGTTACCGGCTGGTTTTCGGGTTATATCTTTTAACCGTTATCCCGGACCCCCTTACTATATGCACGTCCAAGACCGGGTCTCCTAACTCATTATGAATATGGCGTTACAACTATTTTTAAAGAGTTTGCATAAATTAATATGGGTATACAAATAACTTTTATTGACCCGCCGGCATTAGGCAGGCAGCTTCCCGTGGAAAGGGTTTTTGGCTGTACCTATAGTCTTTATCCTATCCCGAATATATTCTCTCTTTCCGCAGCCGCAGTCTTAGAAAAGGCAGGCTTCCGGGTAAATTATATTGATATGGCAAATGAGAGATGGGGCTTAAATAGGGTCAGCGATTTTTTCAAAAAGGATGATAGCCGGATTTACGTGTTTCACTCGGTTAATCTTTCTTTAGAGCCAGACCTTAAGATCCATCGCCTAATCAGGAAAAGTAAAGAAAATACAGCGATAGTTTTTACCGGCCCCGGCCCAACGTATTTTATTGATTATTTTTTAAGAGACAAAAATACGTTTGTGGCTCGGGGGGAGCCTGAACTGACGCTGCTTGAGTTGGCCAGGGCCCTTAGCAATAACCTTAAGATAAGCGATATTACCGGATTGTCCTTTAAGGATGGGGAGAGGGTAATCAATAATCCTCCCCGGCGGTTAGTCGATAATTTGGATGAATTACCGTTTCCCGCCAGGCATTTATTAAAAAAGGATTTATATTATAACCCTAAATTAGCGAAACTACCGTTTAGTGCAATGCAGACTTCCCGTAATTGTTCTTACCGTTGCATGTTCTGCGTCCCTAACTCTTATAATTTTGCCCGTGAATTAGAGCATAGGAATTATAATCAGAATAATAAGCCTCCGGTGAGAATGCGTTCAGCTGAGAATGTTATATGCGAGTTTGAATTATTGAAAAACGAAGGATACCGTTCAATCAGCATCATCGACGATCAATTCTTATGGGATGATCCTCGGACTATCAGTATCTGCGAGGGGATTAAGGGCTTAGGCATAGAATGGGGTTGTCTGGCCCGGGTAGACCGGATTAATGAAAATTTAGCCAGTGAACTGGCTTCTAGCGGCTGCAAATATGTCGACCTAGGGGTAGAGTCTTTTAACCAGGAAGTTCTGGATGACGCAAGGAAGGATCTTAAGGTTGAGAAAATTCCGGAAGCAATCAGTATTTTAAAGCGGAATAAAATTCTGGTGAAGATAAATTTAGTTTTAGGGATATCCCCCTTACAGACTGTTGCCTGTATCAAGAGAGATATCCGGCTGGCTAGGCATTTAGATGTAGATGCGGTGATGTTTTCTTTGGCTACGCCGTTTCCCGGAACAGACTTTTATCAGCGCGCTAAAGAGAATCACTGGTTTGTAAAAGACGGTTACCACGCCGAAAGCGTTCAGTGCAAAGGGATTATTAATTATCCCGGCCTTTCATATCGAAAACTTAACCAATTAGTCAGGTTAGCAAATTTATCATTTTATTTCCATCCTAGATTCGTATTTAAGAACCTTAAAAGGCTGGCTGACCCAATAGGATTTTACCGTAGTATAGTAGCTTTAAAAAGGAAGTTTTTCTAAAATGCGCATGCTATTTTTGAGTACCCGCCTTCCCTTTCCGCCTATCGGAGGAGAAAGGCTGCGCCCGTTTTACTTTATAAAGTATCTGGCCTTACGCTGGAAGATAACCATTCTTTCTTTTTTTGATTCGCAGCGGGAAAAGAAAGCTGCCAGGAATTATCTGCATAATATTCCCGGGCTAGAAATTTGTCATTTATCCTTGCCCCGCCTGAGGTCATATCTGCAATCTGCAGCCGGGTTGTTTTCTCTTTGGCCGATAGAGATTGCCTATTATGCCGATAGGCAGATGCGCAGTTTGGTAGAGAGGCAGATAAAGACAAGAGAATACGATTTAATCTTTTGCCATCTCTTACGTATGGCCCCGTATGTGCAGGATATACAGGGCATAAAAAAAGTTTTAGATATTTCTGATGCCCTTTCTTTACGTTATGAGATATCGTCCCGCTACCGAAAAGGCCCGTTTAAATTTATTGAGCATATAGAATCGAGAAGACTAAAACAATACGAGCCAGGAGTGGCTGAAAAATTCGATTTGAACCTTATCTCATCAAGTATTGATAAAGATCACCTAGAGGCAAAGTTGGGTATCTCCAAGTTAGAGGTCATAGAAAATGGCATAGAGCCAGACATGATCAACCAAGCAGAAACCAGTAGTATTCGGCAAAAAATCGTGTTTTTTGGGAATCTGCGTATTTTTCATAATGTGGATGCAATAAGATACTTTTATCAAAAAATTTTTCCCTTAATTCGGGCTAAGATTAAAGACGCACAGCTGGTTATCGTTGGTGCAAATATTCCGCGCTGTATTCTTAAGTTGCGGCAGGACAGTGCAGTAAGCGTGTTTAGAGATGTGCCGGATCTTTTCGAATACGTAAGAGATGCCTCTGTATCGATTGCCCCAATGAGGATCGCCGTAGGGATACAAAATAAGATACTGCAGTCTATGGCCTACGGTGTCCCGGTTGTCACTACTACTTTGGGTTTAGGGGGGATAAAGGCGAGGCCTAATAGGGAAGTATTAGTTGCTGATAAGCCGGAGGAATTTGCCCGGCAGGTGATTGCACTTATGCAGGATGGTTGTTTAAAGAGTAGTATTGTAAAAAATGCCCATACCCTAATTAAAGAACATTATCTTTGGCCAGAGATTTGCGAGCAGTTACATAACAGGCTTATTTCCTTAATCACAAAATAATATGCATAAAGGATATCGCCTAAAAAGACCTTTTGATTTTTGCCTGGCTTTAAGCGGCCTGGTTTTAAGTTTTTCTTTATGGTGCTTAATTTGTTTTTTTATCTGGCTGGAGGATAAAAAGCCGGTTTTTTATATACAACAAAGAGTGGGCCTAAACGGTAAGATATTCAAATTACTTAAGTTCCGTACTATGGGTTACCAGAAGGAAAATTCGCGCCTAGCCAAAATATTAAGAACCAGCGCTTTAGATGAACTGCCGCAGCTGATAAATATCCTCAGGGGTGAAATGTCTTTTGTCGGACCGCGACCCTTGATCCCGCAGGAGCTTACCCTCCAAATCGATTTCCAAGACCGTTCGTCGGTGAGGCCGGGTTTGACCGGAGTTGCGCAGCTGATGGTTTCTAAAAACGCCTCTATACTAGATAAAACAAAGTATGACTCTTGGTATGTTCAAGAACAGAGCCTGGGGTTAGATATCCTGCTTATTTTAGATTCATTTTGGGTTAGTTTAAGCAGAAAATGGGATAAATCGACTCTCTAGATAAGCAGGTACAGTTAGGTTGACAGATTCGGCAAAAAGCCCCAATGCTTGTTATTCGGGGATTAGGGCCGTAAGCCCAAGGGGCTTAAAGGGCTTGCGTTCTAGCTGTTAACGGCGGATATACCTAAAATAAACCTCGAAAATAACCCCAGATGTTTGTCATTTTGGGGCATACGAATGTATTGACAATAATTCCCGCCTATGGCATACTTTACTGAGAGGGTAAAGGAAGCAAGGTGCTTATGAAGAGCAGAAGATTGTCGATATGGTTATTTATTTGCGCAGGGATTTCTTTGTTTAGCGGGGCCTCTGTTTGTTTAGGCGCTAACATTTTAGTAACTTCAGGGGATAATGCTTCCAATCCTAATCCTAATGTTGAAGTAGTTAATCCGCCTCCGGTCGTAGACAACAATGCCTCGATAGTGGCCTATGCCACCGTCCAGCCTACTAAATTACCGGATGAAAGCCGCATTACTTATGATAATTATATAGAGAAGAAGTTTGGAAAGCAGATTGATGTTCAGGAGGTTGCTTCGCTTCTAACCTCTACAACTGCCATAGCTAAGCAGGAAGAGGTTGGCTTGATAGGTGAAACAGAAGCGCCTTTGAGTAAGAAAAGCCGGGTTATTTCGCTTACGGAAATGCAGGAACAGCTACAAGAAAATAAACTAATTTTGAGTAAACCCATCCCGCTTTTTGTCGGGGAAAGCTAAAGCCCCGCTATGATCATTCCCGCCTTTTATCAATAACAAAAATACTGGCCTCGATACTTTTAGCTTTCTTTTTCAATTCCGCGGCGATATTAGTTACTTCCGCGTAGTTTCTGATTAGGCGGTTTTCATTGGTGACGCCGACCATAGATATAGTCATAATCGGGAATTTCTTGACCGAGCCATCGCGGCCAGTAGAAATAATATAACCCTGGTTTAGATCCTCTGCGCTGTAAAGATTCTTTATGCACCGGGAAAATTCCTCTATGATATAATTGCTGACGTTTTCTGCTTTATCCGGGCTGGTCAACAGGATAAAGTCGTCTCCCCCTTCATGGCCGGTAAAATCTCCGGGGTTGCCTTTGGCCTTAAGGGATTCTTTGAGTATACGGGCAGTCAGTTTAATTGCTTCGTCCCCCTGGGCGATCCCGTATTTATCATTATAGGATTTGAAATTATCCAGATCGCAATAGATCACCAAGAATTTTTCTCCTGAGCGGATCTTCTTTTCGATCTCTTCGAAGATCACCAGATTCCCCGGTAATTTAGTTAAAGGGTTAGCATTTTCCGCGCGCTCTTTCATTTTAATCAATTCCCCGGCCATATAATTAAAAGTTGAGCCAACCTCTGCCAGCTCGTCATCGGTATTGATCGCTGTCCTTACCGATAGATCTCCGGAAGCAATAATCTTGGTCACTTCATTTAAAACCTTAATCGGCCCGATTACTGTCTTAGAGAGCAGGTACCCCAGTAGTAAATTTACCAATATGATCAGAATTACCGAGATGATTACCTGTCGATAAACATCCGTTATGGCTTCTTGGATATTACCGAGAGAAAAAGAAATTCTCACCACAAGGGCTATTGGTTCCTGGGGGGATTTTTTAAGGGGTAGGTATATATTAAGCCGATTTTTAACCCGGTTTATCTCATGAAGAGACCACTTATTATCCTGGGCTAATAGTTCTAAATCCTGGAATTTTCCTAATTCTCTGAAGCCAATATTACTGCCTATAAGGTCTTCTTCGGTAGAAGCAACAATCCGGCCATCCGTATCGAAGATGACTGCATCCGTGATTATCTTCGTAAATGCCAAAGCTTCTAAATTAGATTGTATATATTTAGGTAGCTCTGAGGGGTTCTTTTGCCTGAGTACTGCCTCCAGGTTATTTTTGACAATAAGAGAGGAGAGGTTGGCTTGGTAAGAGTTGTAACGGTTGATGTTATTGAGTTGATTATTCAGCTGAATAAAAGTAAATATAGCGATTAAGAGCAGGGAGAAGATGATTAAAAGCGTAGTAATCCGGTTTTTTAGAGTGAGTTTTTTCATTAGCATCGTAACGGTAGTTTATTATAAATATACTTGGCTGTCAATATATTCGTAGCGGATTCTGGCGGATATGGCCTTATAATATCTGCGTAAATCCGTTCTCTTATCCGTGCCTATCCGTGTCTTGTTAATCTTATTGAATAAACACTCCCGCTAATTTTATCTATTGACCTTAAGGCGGGTTTTGATACAATTAAGGCAAAGTTACAGATAGGTTTATCGGCTTCTACCAATTTAGTAAGGCAGTGTTTTGTTTTTTCTCTTTTTGAATGAGGTAACCAGCATGCTGGGAGAATTAGGTACTTTTATAAAAAAGACTTACAAGGTATCAGCTATCATTATAGGGATAGTGGTGTTCTTTCTGGTCTATCATATCTACCTGGTGGATAACTCTTTGGATAATTTACGGTTGGCTTTAGATAAGGCCAGTGAAGTGAAGACCTTTAAGGACGCTAAGAGATTGGCCGATATGTTAGATTATTCATTGATTACAGAGGTTACCCGCACGCGAATAGAGGCCTCAAATTTTTCCCGCATAGAATTAGCTAAAGATATATTAGACAAGACACAGGATATATCCCAGTTAGATGACGCACGTTTTGTTTTGCAGGAAGTAGTGGTAGAAAAAGAGAAGGCAAGATCGCCTTTCTTAGTAGTGCTGGATAAGGTCAATAAAATATTCGTTCCTTTTTCCAGGAAATTCGCCCAGGCTAAATTGACAGGCAGGGCAAAGTCACTTAAGTATACAATCAGCATGACACAGGATAAGGTTAAATTGCAGAAACAGTATTATGAATTAGCCGGTTTATATGCTGAGCTTTTACGTTTTGCTGATGCAAAATTGGTCTATCAGAAAGTTATCGCTTTAAATCCGGATTCTGAACTGGCCAGGAAGTCCAAATTTAATATAGCCTGGAACGAAAAAAAGATGGGCAATCTAGTTGACTCGGAAAAGGCTTTTCTTGAATTAGCCAAGACAATCCCTAAAAGCGACCTAGGTATCTTAAGCCAGCTTCAGGTAGCTGATATTTTAAGTAAAAAAGGTAATTACGCTCAGGCGATCGATGTTTATCAGGAGGTAGCTATTAAGCGGCCTGGGTCAGAGCTGGGAAAAATTGCTGAATTTAAGACAGGTTATTCCTACCTCTATGACCTTAAGGATTATGTCAAGGCTAAAGATGCATTTGATAAATTGAAGGTTTCCGCCAGAGGGACGAATATAAGTGCCTATATTGAGAATAAGGCTATCCCAGCTATTTTAGCGCAGTACCGCCAGGAAGGCTTCCTGCCGCTTATCGACGGATATAAAACAGCCTCCTCAGCCAAGTACGAGGAGGCACTAAAGATTTTTGAGAAGATTCTTGCTTTATCTCCTAATGACAGTGTCACTTTTGCCGGTAAGGCCTTGGCTTACCTTTGGCTCAATAATCCGGATAAAGCAATTAATTTTGCCAGAGAGGCAGTCCGCTTTGCCCCTAAAGATGAGCTCTCCAGCGCAAACCTTTCTTATATCTATATGCAGCTGAAAATGTATGAGGAGTCGATTAAAGAATCCAAAAGATTGATCATGGATATCCCTAATTCTTTAATCAGCTATTATAATTTGGGATACGGTTACGTTATGACTAATCGGCTGGAAGATGCTGTGCGCGCCTTTCAAGAAGCGATCAGGATTAATCCGAAGTTTGTCATGGCGTACAATAATTTAGGATGGTGTAACTGGAAGTTGAAGCGTCCGGCCTTAGCAATAGAGGCATTCGAAAAAGCTGTAAAGTTTAATCCCAGTTACTTTGATGCTTTATTTAACCTTGCGGTTGTTTATAATAATATCGGCAGGTATAATGAAGCCAGGAAGTTGTTTACGAGGGTTTTAGAGCTTAAACCTAGCCATATCGTGTTTCGGGGTAGGATTGAATAAATAGCAAAATCCGGCTGATTCCGATAAGAGACATTTTGTTAAATTAAATTCCGGTTTAATAAATATGTATTTTAAAAGAAGATTTTTTAAAGTCATCCCTTTCTTTCTATTTTTCGGTTTTATCTTCTCCTGCAGATTATCCGCGGAAGAAACTATTACTAAACCCACGGTAATTTTCTTTGATTCGCTACATTGCGCAAAATGCGTTAAGCTCAAGGCGGAATTTATGCCGAAACTTAAAGAGAAATTTAGGGGCGGGTTTATCATTGACTACCGGGATATAGGCAATCTTGAAAATTATAAGTTGCTCATTAGCCTCAGGGAGCAGTATGGTTATAAGGGAAACAATAATCTCCCGGTGGTTTTTCTGGGCGGTAGGTTTTTAAGCGGCAAAGAACAGATAGAAGATAATCTGGCGCGGTTAATCGGGGAGGCTTTAAGCGGCAGCCGGGGGAGTGAGGGTGGGCCGATTATACCCGCGGACTTAATCAGAAGTTTCTTGAGTTTTAGGCCGATGGCCGTAGCGGGAGCCGGCTTAATCGACGGGATTAATCCCTGCGCCTTTACCGTAATTGTTTTTTTTATTTCCTTTCTGGCACTGCAGGGGTATCGAAAAAGAGAATTAGTCGTTATCGGCCTGTCTTTCATATCCGCCGTATTCATTACTTATCTATTTATCGGCTTAGGTTTCTTTAACTTCCTTTACCGGTTAAATCAATTTTGGGTCCTGGCAAGAATGGTTAATTTATCTATCGGCCTATTCAGTATTTCTTTAGGGGTTATGGCTATTTATGATTTCTGCAAATTTAAGAAGACCAAAGATAGCTCAGGGTTGATTTTGCAGCTGCCTCAGGCAGTGAAGAACCAGATCCACAGGATTATCGGATTGCATTATCGTCTTGATAAAAATAAAAAAGAAGAGGGGGAGCCCAGGAGACATACCTTGCGTTTAATTAGCAGCGCCCTGATTAGCGGTTTTTTAGTGTCGATACTAGAGGCGATATGTACCGGCCAAACCTATCTTCCGACTATAAGCTTTATCTTAAAGAGCGGGCAACTTAGGTTATATGCCTTAGGATATCTTTTGCTTTATAATTTCATGTTCATTATTCCTTTAGTATCGATATTTATTTTTGCCCTGTCGGGAGTAACTAGCGCCCAATTTTCTTCTATCTTAAAGAAAAATATGCCGCTGATCAAAATACTCATGGCAATTTTATTTTTCGGGCTGGGAATATTTCTTATCAAAAATTTCTAATGATCAGGATACTATTATTTATCATTCTTACAACCGCGGTAGCGGTTGGCCCTGCGCAGGGCCAGAATAAGCCTGAGGCTGCTAGAGGATTGGCTGAGTTTTATCTCTGGGATTTCGGCAGGGTGAAGCAGGGGGATGTAGTAAGGCATAATTTCAATCTCAAGAATACTACAGGGAAAACCTTTAAGATTAAAGATGTTACTACATCTTGCGGATGTATGGCTTCGGCGGCAAAAAAAGATAAGCTTTTGCCTGGAGAGAGTACAGAAATAGGGGTCGAGTTTGATAGCCAGGGTTATTCTGGACCAGTCCAGCAGTTTATATATGTCCACACAGATGCTATTAATACCTCGACTCCGCTTGGGAGTCGCCCTGAGTCTCTCGACCTTGCTCGGGATGGTTTTAGGGAAAGAAATAGCCGGACCTTTGACAATTCCGTCATAAGGTTTATAATAAAGGCCGATGTAGTAAAGTAAACTCCAGAGTTCACGCGGGGTATAAAGCCCCGCGTGAACTCTGGATATTTTACCCCGTCTTGAAACACGGGGCTTTCTAACGGAGTAAGCATAAAAATTCGTTAGGCTGGTTGAGTCTATTAAGCTCGTCAGCGAGCAAAACGGACGAAACGAACAAAACGGACTAAAGGAAAGAGGTGGTTAAGATGTTCTTCTTGCAATTAAGGATGTGGCTTTTAATAACGGTTCTCTTCGGGTTTATTTATGCTGTTATAGTTGTAGTCGGTAAGACCTTTCTGCATATAGGGGGTTTTGGTTTTTATCTGGCTATTTCGTTAGTGATGATGTTTGTTCAATATATGATCGGCCCTAAAATAGTCGAATGGACGATGCGCGTCAGGTATGTCAAAAGAGAAGAATATCCGCACCTTTATCAGATTGTGGAAACTTTGGCTGCCAGGGCCAATATAGCCATGCCCAGGATCGCTATTGCCCAGATTCCCCTACCGAATGCCTTTGCCTTTGGCAGAAGCATAAGGGATGGCCGGGTTTGTGTCACCGAGGGGATTATGAAATTATTGAACGAAGACGAATTGAAGGCTGTACTCGGCCATGAATTGAGCCATCTAAAGAACCGGGATGTGCTGACAATTACGCTGCTTTCGGTTATCCCGATGATTATGTATAGGCTGGCTTGGCAGTTTCTCTTCTTCGGCCGCAGGAGGAATGAGAGGGGCAGTAATACACTGTTATTGGGGATAGCCGCATTCTTTTTTTATTTTATTACCAACCTGCTGGTATTATATGCCTCGCGCATCAGAGAATATTTTGCTGATAGAGGTTCTCTACTTTTGGGGAACAAACCTGCGTATCTTGCCTCAAGCCTCTATAAGCTTGTTTATGGTTCAGCCCGCACAGATAAAGATTCCTTAAGGGAGGTAGAGGGGCTGAAAGCTTTTTTTATCAATGATCCTTCCTGCGCCTTAAATGAGATTAAAGAGCTCAAACAGCTAGACCTGGATAAGAGCGGTACGATTGATGCTTCAGAATTAGAGCTGTTAAGGAATAAGCGGGTGCGTTTAGGCCTAAGCGATAAGTTGATGGAATTATTAAGTACCCACCCAAATATGCTCAAACGGATCAAGCAGCTCTTGGAATACAAGGCTTAAATATACCTTTCTTTTTAAATTCCTATCCCCTATTACAAAGCAAAAACCGTCAGGTAATCCGGCGGTTTTGCTTCCTTAGGCACCCTTTTCTTTAATTGACATGACGTCAATTATACTATATAATTACTAAATTATGGAATTAAATGAGCTTATTGAACAGAGAAAAGCAAAAGCCGCATCACTTCAAGCTAAAGGCGTGGCCGTTTACCCCAGCGATATCCCCAAACATCAAGATATCGCAGAAGTATTGGCTGATTTTCTAGAAGCAAAGAAGGTTAGTATTTGCGGCCGGATTATGGCCAGGAGGATACATGGCAAGGTAGTCTTTATTGACTTAAGGGACTCAACCGGCAGGATCCAGCTTTATATCAAAGCCGATATTATCGGCCAAGAGCGTTTTGGCCTTCTCGACGATATCGATCTCGCTGATTTTATTGCGGTAAGCGGAGAGCTTTTTAAGACGCATACTAATGAGCCGACGGTCAAGGTAGAAGATCTAACTATTTTATCCAAGGCCTTACGGCCGCTCCCGGAGAAATGGCATGGATTAAAAGACGTGGATTCGCGTTACCGGCAGCGTTATTTGGACCTAATTTCCAGCCCGGAGGTAAAAAAGGTATTTTTATTGCGTTCAAAGATCATTAAGGGCATAAGAGATTTTTTGGATAGCCGTGGTTTTTTAGAAGTCGAGACACCGATGATGCACGATGTTGCCGGAGGTGCTGCGGGAAGGCCTTTTAAAACCTACCATAACGAATATGGCCTGGAGTTATATCTGAGAATCGCCCCGGAGTTATATCTAAAAAGGCTTTTAGTCGGCGGTTTAGATAAGGTTTATGAAATAAACCGCAGTTTCCGTAATGAAGGCGTCTCAGCCAGGCATAACCCGGAATTCACCATGCTTGAGGTTTATCAGGCTTACGCCAATTATAAGGACATGATGCGGTTATCTAAAGATCTGATTATCCAGGTAGCTTGGGGTGTTTTAGGCAGTAGGCAATTTGTCTATCAGGGCAGAGATATAGATTTAGCTGCTCCTTGGCCAGAACGTTCCTTTGCTGCTCTAGTCGAGGAAAAATTTGGGATCGATCCATCTGATAAAACAGATCTGATGCTGAAAAAACTCCAGGACCACGGTTTTGCCCAAGGCAGGCAAAAGCTGACCCGTTCACAGATAGCCAAGATTATCGAGGATCTTCTGGAACAGGATATGAATCTAGGCCCGACGTTTGTCACGGATTATTTTACCGATCTCTGCCCATTGGCTAAAACTAATAAGGATAATCCTTTGCTTTCTGAGCGGTTTGAATTATATATCGCCGGCCTGGAAGTCGGTAATGCCTACTCCGAATTAAATGACCCCTTAGAGCAGAGAAGCCGTTTTGAAGAGGAGATCAAAGGCTTAAGCTCTGAAGAAAAAAAGAAGCTGGATCAGGACTATATCCTGGCTTTAGAGCACGGTATGCCTCCGGCCGGCGGCCTGGGTATCGGTATAGACCGCCTGGTTATGCTGTTTACAGACCAACCGTCGATCAGGGAAGTTATCCTTTTCCCATTATTAAGACCAGAAAAATAGAATGAGCACCGCTTTATTTATTAGCTGGCGTTACCTGGCTACCAAAAGAAAAGAAAAGTTTATATCGTTGATCAGCGTTGTTTCCATACTTGGCGTAGCGATCGGGGTAATGGCTCTTATAATAGTAATTGCCGTGATGAGCGGATTTGACCGTGACCTGCGGGATAAAATCATCGGTAATTATTCGCATATTACGATATCTGGTTTTAAGGAATTAGATAGCAGCGAGTTTCGCCAGATTAGTGATAAAATTGAAGCTTATCCTCACATCCGGGGTTTAAGTCCCTACCTGCAGGGGCAGTTATTAATCAAAGAGGGTAACCGCTATTTTGCCGTAGGTTTAAGAGGGATTGAACCTCAGATAGAAAAAGAGGTGACCAGGCTCAGCCAATACGTTACCAGGGGCAGCCTGGATAACCTAAAAGAAGAGGGAGTGATTATTGGCAAGGAACTGGCTGGTTCTTTAGGGTTAGGCCTTGATTCTAACCTGGTTACTTATTCTCCTGTAGGTAAGCAGCGCACTTTAAAGATAGTCGGTATTTTTAATTCCGGTATGTATGATTATGACCTTAACCTGGTTTTTTTGCATCTGAAGACTGCCCAGGAGATTTTAGGCTTAAATAATCAGATAAGCGCTATTGCTGTAAAGTTAGACAACCCTGACTCAGCCGGCAAGATTAAGGATCAATTAGCAGAGATTTTAGGTTATCGATATAACCTGAAGACCTGGATGGAGATGAATAAAAATTTTTTTGCGGCCTTAGAATTAGAAAAACTGACGATGTTCATTATTCTCACTTTGATTATTCTGGTTGCTTCGTTTAATATTATCAGCACGCTGATCGTGTTGGTGGTAGAAAAGACCAAGGATATCGGTATACTTAAATCTATCGGGATGACCAGTAAAGGTATAAAAAAGATTTTTACCTATCAGGGCTTAATCATCGGATGCTTGGGGACTTTCTTGGGATTAAGCGGTGGCGTACTGCTTTGTATGCTGCTAAAAAAATACCAATTTATCAAGTTACCCCAGGATATTTATTATATCGACCGGCTGCCAGTTGACCTGCAGCTTTGGCCGGATATAATTTTGATTGTTTTGGCAGCAATGTTTATTACATTTATTTCGACCATTTACCCCGCAGCCAAGGCTGCGCGGCTTAAACCAGTTGAGGCATTACGCTACGAATAATTTGTTAGAGGCCAAGAATATACATAGGATTTATCAGCATGGCTTAATGCAGCTTGCGGTGTTAAAAGGCCTTGACCTGGTTATAGAAAGTGGAAAGTTTATCGCTATCGTCGGCTCTTCAGGCGCAGGGAAATCCACCCTGCTGCATATTATAGGCGGGCTGGATCAGCCTTCTACGGGGCAGGTGATGTTTGAAGGCGAAGATATTTATGGATTAAGCGATGCTGCGCTCTCTGAATTAAGAAATAAGAAGGTCGGATTTGTTTTTCAGTTTTACCATTTGTTGTCGGAATTTACGGTATTAGAGAATGTGCTTATCCCGGCGTGGATTAATTTAAAGAGTAATGCAGAGAAGGAACGAACTAAGGAAATTGCGCTTGGGTTATTGCGGCAAGTCGGTTTAAGCGATAGATTGAGCCATTTTCCCTCTCAGCTTTCCGGAGGAGAGCAACAAAGGACGGCGATTGTGCGCAGCCTGATTAATCAGCCCAAGCTGCTTCTTTGTGATGAGCCTACGGGGAATCTGGATTTTCGCACCGGCAGCGAAATAATCGGCCTGATCAAAAAAATAAATTCAGAGAACCACACAGCCGTTGTTCTGGTGACGCATAACCTGGAATTAGCCAAAGCAGCAGACCAGATTTATAGCTTAAGAGACGGGATAATATTTGATTATCGATAACAAAAGGGGGGCATGATGAAAGTTTATATTAACGGGAGATTTTATGAAAAACAGGACGCCAAGATTTCGGTGTTTGACCACGGCCTCTTGTACGGAGACGGTGTTTTTGAGGGGGTGAGGGTTTATAAACGCCTGATCTTTAAGCTGAAGGAGCATCTGGACCGCCTTTATGAATCTGCGCACAGCACTATGCTTAAAATACCCCTGGGCAAGGAAGAGTTTAAACAGGCCATAATCAAGACCCTAAAAATAAATAAACTCAGCGATGCTTACCTGCGCATTATCGTTACGCGCGGAGAGGGTGATTTAGGGCTTGATCCTAGGAAATGCCGCGGCAGGGAATCCGTTATAATCATCGCGGATAGAATTGCTCTTTATCCTCTGAGGTTATATAGAGAGGGGATGAATATTATTACCGTCTCTACTACGAGGAATGCGCATGAGGCTTTGAATCCGCAGATAAAATCCTTGAATTACCTGAATAATATCATGGCTAAAATAGAGGCTACCAACTCAGGATACGAAGAAGCGCTGATGTTGAATGACCAGGGGTATGTGGCGGAGTGCACCGGGGATAATATTTTTATTATCAAGAATAGAGAGCTTTATACGCCCCCTGAGTGCATGGGGGCCTTAAGCGGAGTCACCCGTGAAACAGTGCTAAAAATCGCCCCAAAAATAAAGATTATTAGCCACGAACATGTTTTTACCCGCCATGAATTATATGTTGCTGACGAATGTTTTCTTACCGGTACCGCCGCTGAGATTATACCGGTGGTGAAGGTTGACGGCAGGATTATTGGTAAAGGTAAACCCGGAGAGGTTACCCAGAAACTGATAAAGCACTACAAGGAATTGACTAAAAAGGAGGGGGTAAGGTATTAAAATGCTTTGTGATAACTGCGCTAAGAATCCGGCGACGGTGCATCTAACGGAAATTATTGATGATCAGATGAATGAGCTGCATCTTTGCGAAGAATGCGCGCGCCAGAAGAGTTCACAGATGGAGTCACAGTTTGGATTGAGCGATCTTTTGGCAGGGCTGGCGGATTTTGAGAAACCACTTGCGGAACAAGAGGCGGAATCAACCAAGTGCCCGAACTGTCAGTTGACTTATGCTGAGTTTAAAAAAATAGGCAGATTAGGCTGCGGGCAATGCTACACCGCTTTTAAGAAATACCTGGGCCCTTTGCTTAAAAGAGTTCATGGTTCTAATATCCATATCGGTAAATCGCCGCTTAAGACATCGCGGGTAGCTAAGAAAAAAACCGATCTGCAGGAATTGCGTCTTAAATTGCAGAAGGCAATCGGCATGGAGGCGTTTGAAGAGGCGGCCAGTATCCGGGACCAGATTAAAGAGTTAGAAAAAAATAGGCCGCCTGATTCCCAAGAGGAGAAGTAACTGATTATGAAACTAAGCGATTTATTAAATCATACCAGCGAATGGTTAAAAGGCACCGGGCCGCATTCCGATATTGTTATCTCCAGCCGTATCCGTTTAGCCCGCAATCTGGATAAGTTTCCTTTTCCGCACTGGGCGAACAAAAAGCAATCCGAAGAAATATTGGGGGTAATCGAAAAAGCCAGGGAGGCAATCGGTTACCTGAAGAGCTCTACGCTTTTTAAGCTAGCGGATTTAGATGGCCTGGATAAACAGTTTTTGGTAGAGAGGCACCTGATGTCTCATGAGCATGCCCAGAAAACGGATCATAAAGCGGTGCTTATCGATGACGAGGAGATCCTGGCGATTATGATCAATGAAGAGGATCATTTACGGATGCAGTTGATGCAATCGGGCTTTAATCTTTTCGAGGCCTGGAATGCCGTCAATAAGATTGACGATGCTTTTGCTAAAGAGTTGTCTTTTGCTTTCTTAAGCAATTGGGGGTATCTTACGGCTTGCCCGACTAATACCGGCACGGGTATGCGCGGCTCAGTAATGCTGCATTTGCCGGCACTGGTGATGACGCAGCAGATTAACCGCGTGTTGGCAGCGATCGCCAAACTCAGTTTTACTACCCGCGGCCTATATGGTGAAGGTACTCAGGCAAGCGGAAATTTCTTTCAGATCTCCAATCAGGTTTCCCTGGGGCATAGTGAAGAGGAGATCATTGAGAATATCAACAGCTTGATCAGGCAGATCATCGAACAGGAAAATCAGTCACGCGAGGCGATGCTTTCTAAGAACAGGGCAATGCTCGAAGATAGGATAAACCGCAGCCTGGCTATTTTAAAGAGCGCGCGCATAATATCTAGCCAGGAGACAATCGAGCTATTATCTATGGTGCGGCTAGGGGCTGACCTAAATATAATTAAAGACATCGATGCCAGGAGGATTAATGGACTATTCATTATCACCCAACCGGCTCATCTGCAAAAAATCGAGAATAAAAGACTTACTTCGCAGGAAAGAGATCTAAAAAGGGCGGAATTGATTCGCGACAAGTTAAATACACACTAAATCATTTTTAAGGAGAGGCAAAATGTTTAATCGTTTTACGGAGAGAGCCAGAAAGGTGATTATCTTAGCGAAAGAGGAAGCCAGGCGTTTTAATCATGATTATATCGGCACCGAACATATACTCTTAGGCCTGATTCGCGAAGGGGAGGGTGTAGCTGCGGCAGTATTACAGAAGTTGGGTGTTTCTCTGGAGAATATACGCCTAGAAGTCGAAAAATTAGTTCAACCCGGACCTACGACCCAGATTATCGGCGACATCCCTTTTACCCCCCGCGCAAAAAAAGCGCTTGAATTAGCCGCAGAGGAAGCACGTTCTTTAGGGCATAATTATATCGGCACGGAGCACATTTTATTGGGCTTGATCCACGAAGGTGAAGGCGTGGCTTCTCAAGTATTATTAAATCTGGGTATGGATTTAAGCACAGCGAGGAATGAAGTAATGGAACTTTTAGGATCAGCTTTACCGGGCTTGAGCCAGGGCCAGCAGGCAAAAACCAAAACTCCGGCACTCGATGCTTTTGGCCGAGACCTGGCTGTTTTAGCTAAAGAGGATAAACTTGACCCGGTGATTAATCGCCGGGATGAAATTGAACGGGTAATTCAGATTTTAAGTCGGCGGAAAAAAAATAACCCGGTTTTATTAGGGGAGGCAGGAGTAGGCAAGACTGCAATAGTGGAAGGCCTGGCCCAGGCAATCGTAGCCGGTAACATCCCAGAGATTCTAAGGAATAAGCGGATAGTTGTCCTGGATTTGGCTTTAATGGTTGCCGGAACCAAATATCGCGGACAGTTTGAGGAGAGGATCAAGGCAGTGATGGAGGAGATCAAGCGTTCTCAGGACGTGATTATCTTTATCGATGAACTGCATACACTGGTAGGCGCAGGCGCTGCCGAGGGCGCGATTGACGCCTCTAATATTCTTAAGCCGTCATTGTCGCGGGGTGAGATGCAATGCATCGGAGCCACCACGATCGATGAATATCGCAAATACATCGAAAAGGATGCTGCGCTAGAACGCAGGTTCCAGACGATTATGGTAGAGCCTCCTTCGGTAGAGCAGACGGTAGAGATACTCAAAGGTTTGCGTGATAAATACGAGGCGCATCACCGTGTCAGCTTTAAAGATGATGCATTGGAGGCTGCGGCAAAACTATCGGATAGGTATATCTCCGGGAGATTCTTGCCGGATAAGGCGATTGATTTAATCGATGAGGCCGGCTCGCGCGCTAGGCTGAATGTGCTGATTGTCCCGCCGGAGATCAAGAAATTAGAAGAACGGGTGGAGAATCTTAGGAAAGAAAAAGAGACTTATATTAAAAGCCAGGATTTCGAGAAAGCGGCATTATTGAGGGATCAGGAACGGCAGGCGCGCCAGGAATTAGAACAGTTAAACCGGGATTGGTCGCAGGCCAAAGATAAAATGCGGCCTGAGGTATCGGAAGAAAATATCGCTAAAATCGTTTCGCAGTGGACCGGGATTCCCATAATTAGGCTGGAAGAAAAAGAGAGCGAGAAGCTCTTAAAGATCGAGGATGAATTGCATAAGCGCGTGGTTGGCCAGGAGGAGGCAATTTCGGCTATCGCCAATGCGGTCAGGCGTTCGCGTGCAGGGATTAAAGATCCCAAGAGGCCGATTGGCTCATTTGTGTTTCTTGGTCCTACTGGTGTAGGCAAGTCGCTTTTAGCGCGCGCCTTGGCTGAATTTATGTTTGGTGACGAAAATGCTCTTCTGCAGCTGGATATGTCAGAGTATATGGAAAAGTTTAACGTTTCGCGGCTGATCGGAGCTCCTCCGGGATATGTGGGTTATGAAGAGGGGGGCCAGCTTACGGAAAGGGTAAGGCGGCGTCCTTATGCGGTGATATTATTAGACGAAATTGAAAAGGCCCATCCGGATGTTTTTAATCTACTGCTTCAGGTATTGGAGGATGGACGGCTCACGGACAGCTTCGGCAGAAAAGTAGATTTTAGGAATTCGGTGGTAATCATGACCTCTAATGTCGGAGCGGAACTGATCCGTAAAGCGGGTTCATTAGGGTTTAAGAGTCAGAAAGAGGAGAGTACATATCAAGATATGAAAGAGAAGCTCCTGGAGGAAGTAAAGCGTACTTTCAAACCGGAGTTTTTAAACCGGGTGGATGATATTATTGTTTTCAGGCAGCTCTCTAAGGAGAATCTGGAATACATTATAGATATAGAAATAGGCTATGTGATAGAGAGGCTGCGTGAGCAGAATATCAGCCTGGAGGTGGATCAGCAGGCAAAAGACTTCCTAATCGAAAAAGGTTTTGATCCGGTGTTCGGAGCCAGGCCGTTAAAAAGGACTATCCAGAGGTTCCTGGAAGACCCGCTGGCTTCAGAGCTGATTTCTAAAAAATTTAAGGAAGGCTCCAAGATCAAGGTTACCCGCAAAAACGAGGAGTTGTTTTTTGAATGATTACTAATTTTTTGGAAACCTTAGGCAGAAAATTCATTTCTTTCCTTTATTTTTTGGGTGGTTTAGGGAATTTGGTCCTGCAATCTTTTTTCTGGCTGTTAATCCCTCCCTATAAAAAAGAGCGCATATTTGAACAGGCGAAAAAAGCCGGCTTAGACAGCCTTCCTTTGGTTTCCCTGGTGGCATTTTTTATCGGCGTAATATTAGCCCTGCAGACTGCCGTCTTGATGCAGCGTTTAGGCTCGGAGATGTATATTGCCAGTATCGTTGCGCTTTCCTTGGTCAGGGAGTTGGGCCCGGTTATCACCGCATTAGTGATTGCCGGCAGGGTAGGCGCAGCCATAGCTGCTGAGATTGGGACAATGCAGGTAACTGAGCAAATAGACGCCCTGGAAACATTAGCGACTAATCCGGTGAAATACCTGGTTGTCCCCCGTTTGATAGCCTTAAGCATTATGTTGCCGTTATTAACCATTTATGCGGATTTAATCGGTATCTTTGGTGGATATCTTATCTGTGTTTATAAGTTAGGGATCAGCTCGAGCCTCTATATCAGCATTACTTTCAATAATTTACTTTTTAAAGATTTATTTACCGGATTATTCAAGACTGTCTTTTTCGGGATGATCATCGCCTTGGTAAGTTGTTACGAGGGCTTTAACGTAGAAGGGGGCGCAGAGGGGGTAGGCCGTGCCGCCACCCGGGCAGTAGTTAATTCTTTTATCCTGATTATAATCGCAGACTGCTTCTTTACTGCTTTATTTTATTTTATTTTCCCATGATCGATATCCTGAGCATCAGTAAATCTTTCAATAACTTTAAGGTTTTAAATAATCTCAGCCTTAAGATTAGTGATGGCTCTACTTATATAATTATCGGACGTTCAGGATGCGGCAAAAGCGTTTTGCTAAAGCATATCGTAGGGATCTTAAGGCCGGATAGCGGAAAAGTGATGGTTAACGGCAGGGATATCGACGAACTTAATAGTAATGAGCTGGATAAGTTAAGGATGAAGATTGGCATGGTTTTTCAGGGGGGCGCCCTATTTGACTCTTTGAGCGTAGCAGATAATGTCGGCTTTGGCCCGATCGAACATTTGAATTTAGGCAGGAGAGAGTTGTTAGATAGGATCGAAGAGGCATTATCTTTGGTAGGTTTAGGCGGTATAGGAAGCCTTATGCCGATAGAGCTTAGCGGGGGGATGAAGAAGCGCGTGGCTTTAGCCCGGGCGATCTGTATCAAGCCGGAGATTATCCTGTATGATGAACCGACAACCGGGGTCGACCCGATTACTGCCGACGGTATCAATGAACTTATCCGCAGTCTGCATGACAAGTTAAAAGTTACCTCAATCGTGGTTACCCATGATATGAAAAGTGCCTATAAAATTGCCGATAGAATTGCGATGATGTATCAAGGGAAAATTATAGCGGAAGGTAGTCCAGACGAGATTCAAAATACCACTGAGCCGGTAGTACACCAGTTTATCAATGGTTTAGCCAAGGGGCCGATAACCGAGACATTAAGTTATTCCCGATAAATGGAGGAGAAAAATGATATTCGGAAAAAGTAAATCAGAGTTAAAAGTAGGCATCTTCGTTTTTATCGGCATGGTAATCCTGGTTATATTTATCCTATTGATCGGCGACTTTAAAACCTGGAGTTCGCGATACCGCATTAATTTTGTTTTTAATTTTGCCAATGGCGTAAAGATAGGCGCTCCGGTACGCTATGCAGGCGTAGATGTGGGGGAGGTAAGCGGTATAAAATTAGTTTTTGTACCCCGGGAGCAGAGGAGTAAAGTGCAGATTATTGGCTGGGTGAAAAATGATCTGGTTATTCCAGCTGATTCTACAGTCTGGGTGAATACATTGGGTCTTCTGGGAGAAAAATACATTGAGGTTATGCCGGGTAAAGATTATGCCCGTTGCCTTAAAGAGGGGGGCACTTTAGTCGGTACAGATCCTATCCCGATGCAGGAAGTCGGGCAATTAGTCAAAGGTATCGGTGATGCCTTAGACGCAACTCTTATTAAGATTAAAAATGGGGAAGGCACAGTAGGCAAACTTATTTCAAGCGACGAGATTTATAACCAGCTGGAGGCGCTTGTTACTGATCTCCGGAAGAACCCCTGGAAGCTTTTGATTAAGACTAAAGAGAAGAAATGATTGTTTGTGGCGTTTATAGCAGCTTATAGCGTTTGTGGCGTTAAACTTCAAACGCAACAAACGCAAAGAGCGCTACGAACAGCAATAAACTTTAGTGATAACGATTTTATATTTATGAAGACAAAAACTGTTTTCAGCTGTCAGAATTGTGGTTATCAATCTCCTAAATGGCTGGGTAAATGCCCTGATTGTGCTAGTTGGAATTCTTTTGTGGAAGAGGATTATATTGCGCCTTCCTCTAAAATAAACCAGAAAAGCGCTCTATATAAAGAAGGTCCGGTGTTGTTGAAAGATGTTAATCTAAAGGAGAGCAGCCGGCTTAAGACCGGGATAACGGAATTAGACAGGGTTTTGGGGGGAGGTATCGTTAGCGGTTCGGTAATCTTGATCGGGGGAGATCCTGGGATAGGCAAATCTACAATATCTTTGCAGGTTTCCAACCAGCTGACTAAGCAGGGGCGTACTGTGCTTTATGTCAGCGGAGAAGAGTCGGTGATGCAGACAAAACTACGCGCCAAGCGCCTCGGTCAGCCGCAGGAAGGGAATCTCTACATCGTTAACCAGACAGACCTATCTTTAATCGCCAGATATATTAAAGAGATTAAACCCGAGGTAGTAATTATTGATTCGATACAGGTTATCTTTGAGCCGGGGCTTAGCTCTGCTGCGGGAAGTGTCAGTCAGGTCAGGGAATGCGCTGGGGTACTTACCCAATTGGCTAAGACCACCGGTACATCCATATTTATTATCGGCCACGTTACCAAGGATGGTACGCTTGCCGGTCCGCGGGTTCTAGAGCATATTGTGGATACAGTGCTTTATTTTGAAGGGGATCGTTTTGCAATCTACCGGATCCTGCGGGCGGTAAAAAACAGATTCGGCTCAACCAATGAAATCGGCGTATTTGAGATGAGTGCATGCGGATTGCAGGAAGTAAAAAATCCCTCGGAGATATTTTTATCTGAGCGGCCCAGGGAAGTTTCCGGCTCGGTAGTAGTTTCTGTTCTAGAGGGCAGCCGGCCGCTTTTGGTAGAGATACAATCATTGGTCAGCAAATCTAATTTCGGTTATGCCCGTAGGCGCTCTCAGGGTTTTGATTTTAATCGCCTAAGTTTATTAGTAGCGGTTTTAGAAAAGAGAATAGGCTTGCATCTTGAAGCCGAGGATATCTTTTTGAACGTAGCCGGCGGCATAAAAATTGAAGACCCGGCAGCGGATTTAGCAGTGGCAGTAGCAGTAGCTTCGGCATTCCGCGAACAACCGGTGATGCCTGATACGGTGGTATTAGGGGAGGTCGGCTTAGCCGGAGAGATCAGGAGTATTTCTCAGGTTACTTTGCGCATTAACGAAGCAGCCAAACTTGGTTTTAAGCACTGTGTCTTGCCTGGGAATAACTGTAAAAACCTGCAGTATCCCAAGGATTCCATAGATCTGGTGCCTGTTACTGCTTTAAGGGAATCATTAGATATTTTATTAGGCCTGTCCGGCGGCAGGCGAGGAGGTAAACAATGAATTTATTATCCGTACGTATTCTTTTTATCTTAGGAGGCATGATTGTCGGTTATCAGGCACTTCGGCCTATAGACGCGGCTATCCTCGGCGCTTTTTTAGGCATTCTCTGTAGTTTAGTCGTTATAACCTTAGAGATCGGTATGCGTAAAGTATCGACGCGCGGGCTTTCCAGCGCTGTATTCGGGCTGATTTTAGGCCTGATTATGTCAAAGTTAGTGATAGATGCCTTAATGCTTATTCCGATTCCTCCTGACAAATTAGCTATCCTTAAAGTCACCCTGACTATACTCTTCTGCTACTTAGGTATAGTGATGGCTTTACGCGGGAAAGATGAATTCAATATCATTATTCCTTACGTGAGATTGCGCAGGCAGGATCAGAGCGAGGCAGTCGTAATAATCGATACCAGCGTTATCATTGACGGGCGTATCGTCGATATCTTTAAAAGTAAATTCTTGGAGGGGAAAATTGTAATTCCCAAATTTGTTTTAAGAGAATTACAGCAAGTAGCGGATTCAACCGATCCGATGAAACGCCAAAGGGGCAAGAGGGGCTTAGAGATCCTCACCAATATCCAGAAGGAGCTGGGAGTGGACATGGACCTGCATGAGGAAGAATTTCCTGAGATTGCTGAGGTCGATGCCAAAATTATTAAACTGGCCAAGGTTTTAGATGCCAAGATATTAACCGTGGATTTTAATCTCAACCGTATCGCTACCTTGCAGGGAATCAAAGTGCTGAATATCAATGAATTGGCCAATGCCTTAAAGCCGGTGATCTTTCCCGGAGAACATCTTGAAGTCAAACTGATTAAAGAGGGCAAAGAACATAACCAGGCGGTAGGATACCTTGATGATGGCACGATGGTTGTGGTGGAAGACGGACGCCGGCTTATCAGCCAGGAGTTAAAAGTTGTGGTCACCTCTGTACTGCAGACTCAGGCAGGGAGGATGATTTTCGCTAAAAGAACATAGAGAAACAGTATGTCGGTTACCGCTATAGTACTGGCAGCAGGGAGGGGTTTGAGGCTGAAATTTTGCATTACGAAGCCCCTAGTCAAAATAAAAGCAAGGCCGATTATTATTTATTCCCTGTTAACTCTCAGCAACCATTCCAGGATCAAAGATATTATTGTCACGGCTAATTCTTTAAACTACCGAGATATCGTCAGGGCTATAAAACAGTACCGGATTAAAAAGATCAGGGCAGTGGTTTTAGGCGGTAAAGAACGGCAGGACTCGGTGCTTAAGGCTCTTCAGGCAGTGGATGCGGACACTGATTTAGTTTTGATCCATGATGCAGTGAGGCCTTTTATTGACGGCCAACAGGTCTCAAACTTAATCAGGGAAGCAGAAAAATCGGAGGCAGCTATCCTGGGAGTGCCGGTCAAAAATACGATTAAGGAAGCTAAAGGCAGCCATCTGGCAGGTAAAAAAAAGTTCATCGTCAGAAAAACACTGGATAGGAGTAGGCTATGGGAGATTCAAACCCCGCAGGTATTCAGTAAAAGTCTGATCTTAAAGGCCTATGCTAAGTTTGGCAATCACCCGGTGACTGACGACGCGATGCTGGTTGAGAAGTTAGGCGCTGCGGTAAGTTTGGTCGAAGGCGCCTATGATAATATTAAAGTTACTACGCCCGAGGATTTGATAATTGCGGAAGCAATATTAGGTAAAGGTAAAGGTAAAGGATATTTCGGCTAACCTATTCTAAATCTATGCCTCTACCCATACCCGTTCTATTTTATGATAAGAATAGGCATAGGTTACGATATCCATCGTTTAGTCCACGGCAGAAAGTTATTTTTAGGAGGAATAATCATTCCTTCTAAGCGCGGACTGTTGGGGCATTCTGATGGGGACGTGCTTTTACACGCAATCTGTGATGCTCTCCTGGGCGCTATGGGGCAAGAGGATATCGGAGAGCATTTCCCCGATCACGATCCTAAATATAAAGGTATCTCCAGTTTAAAATTATTGAAGCAGGTTACTGGCCTGTTAAGAAAAAGGAACCTGCAAATCAGCAACCTTGATACTATTATTATCATTGAGGAACCTAAATTATCAGCGTATAAAGAAAAAATCCTTAAAAGTATAGCTAGGGCGCTTAAGATTAAAGAAAGTTGCCTGAATATAAAAGCCAAGACCAATGAAGGTTTAGGCGCAATCGGCAGAAAAGAGGCGATTGCCTGCTATGCCGCAGTTACTATAATTTCCAAGGAGGGTAAGCGATGACCTGCTTATTTAATATATTAAGTATATTTTTTATTTTACTAGCCTTAATCATTATACTGGTTGCTTTTATTTTTAGGCGGGAGATTAAATCTGCCTTAGCGCGTGACCCGGCAGCTAAGGGTCTGCTGGAAGTTTTATTACTCTATCAGGGGCTGCATGCTTTAATCAGCTACCGCATCTCCCACGTTTTCTATAAACTAGGCCTGTTTTTTCTTGCTCGTTTAATCAGTCAATTCGCAAGATTCCTCACCGGCATCGAGATCCATCCGGGCGCCAGGATAGGCGAAGGCTTTTTTATTGATCACGGTATGGGTGTGGTAATCGGAGAAACAGCGATTATCGGGGACAATGTACTTCTTTATCAAGGGGTAACCTTAGGAGGCACCGGCTTAGAGAAAGGCAAACGCCATCCTACTATCGGTAATAATGTAGTAATTGGGGCCGGAGCAAAGATACTGGGGAATATTAATGTCGGGGATAACTCATATATCGGCGCAAATGCCGTAGTAATTAAGGATATCCCCGCAAATTCTACGGTAGTGGGTGTGCCGGGGAGGATCACCAGGCAGGACGGCAAGAAAATTGATGTTAATCTCGACCATATCCATATACTCGACCCGATTATGCAATCAATTGAAGAGCTCGAAAAGAGAATCGAGCAATTAGAGCACAAATAGTATATTCATGCCTATTTCTATATATAATTCCCTCACCAGAAAAAAAGAGCAATTTCAGCCGCTAAATCCGCAGGAAATCAAGATCTATGTCTGCGGCCCGACCGTCTACGACCTGCCGCATATCGGCCACGCCCGCAGCGCTTATATATTCGACGTGATAAGAAGATACCTTGTGTATAAAGGATACAAAGTAAAGTTCGTGCGAAATGTTACTGATGTAGACGACAAGATAATTGAGAAAGCCCGCGCAGAGTTTAAAGGGGAAGATTTAAATACCGGCATAAAAAAAACAGCCGATAAATACCTGGATTTATATCATAAGGCATTACTGGATTTAGGTATTGGTAATAAGGCGCAGGATATCCTTGAGCCAAAGGCCAGTGAATATATCGGCAGGATGATAGATTTTATCAAGCGCCTAATCGACAGAGGGGCTGCTTACGCTGCAGGAGGGGATGTCTATTTTAATATCGCTCAAGCAAGAAATTACGGTAAATTGTCAAACCAATCCCTAGATAAGCTGGAGGCAGGGGCTAGGGTCGGTCCGGCCGAGAATAAAAAAAATCCTTTAGATTTCGCACTCTGGAAATCGGCAAAAGAAAACGAGCCTTCCTGGGAGAGTCCTTGGGGAAAGGGCAGGCCAGGCTGGCATATAGAGTGCTCGGTGATGAGCTTAGATATTCTAGGGGAGGAGTTTGATATTCATGGAGGGGGGATAGACTTAATTTTTCCTCATCATGAAAACGAAATCGCCCAATCTGAAGGCGCCGGGTGCAAATTCGCCAGATGCTGGATCCATCACGGACTTTTAACTATCAACGGCCAGAAGATGGCTAAATCGCTGGGCAATTTTATTACTGTAGAAAATTTTATAGAGAAATACAAAAATGCGGACCTTTTAAAATTATTTTTTCTCTCTACACATTATTCGCATCCGATAGATTACACTGAGGAGAAGATTCAAGAGGCTGCTAAGTGTAAAGATAATTTTGATATGTTTTTCCAGAAAGCTTCTACATGGAAACAATTTTGGAATCATTGGTATTCTAAGCCAGAACTCGTTGCTTTAAGGAATAAGACAAAAACACCTTTTGCTGAAAGAGATAAGGTTGAAGTTAATAGGATATTGGAAAAATTCGAACAGGCAATGGATGATGATTTCAATACACCTCAAGCATTAGGTTATTTATTCGGACTCAGGGATTTAGGGTTAAAGTTTATTTCTTTCGATAAAGAAGAAGGATTTAGCTATGTAGAATTAAATCTGAAGAAATTTCTTAATTTATTCGGGATTTTACCATTAGATTATAATTTATCAGAAAACGGCCTAAAACTTTGTGTTGACGAAGAAATCGCAAGAATAAAAAAGGATTACAAGACTTCAGACGCATTGCGAGAGAAAGCAATTTGCGAGCATAATTTCGCTATCAGTAATACTGCTAATAACATAACCGCTAATATAGTAAAAATAAATATACCTGACAACTAGTTAAACTTGGGGACGGTTCTCAACTCAAAGCGAAAGTGTCCCGCCGCAGGCGGGACACTTTCCGAACGACTCAAGAACCGTCCCTACCAAAAAGGAAGTTATGAAAGGTAAATTTATCACTTTTGAAGGCTCAGAGGGTTGCGGCAAGAGCACGCAGTCAAAGATGCTTTGCGAATTCTTAAAGAGAAAAGGCTACAAGGTAGTTTTCCTTCGCGAGCCGGGCAGTACCAGAATAAGCGAAAAGATAAGGAGTATCCTGCTCGACCTAAGAAACGAATCTATGTCGCCTAAGGCAGAGACGCTGCTTTATATGGTCTGTCGGGCCCAGATTGTCGACGAGAAAATAAAACCAGCTTTAAAAGCAGGTAAAATCGTTATCTGCGACAGGTACCTTGATTCCACCCTCGCCTACCAGGGTTATGGGCTGGGAATGGATATTAAACTTATCAAGGAGATCGGGAGGTTTGCTACCTGCGGCATTAAACCAGATCTGACTATACTTTTAGATGTCGCGGTTAAAAAAGGCTTAAGCTATCGTATCCGTAGCGGTGACCGCATAGAGCAGAGGCCATTTGATTACCATCAACGTGTAAGAAGAGGATATTTTAAATTAGCCGCTGCTTACCCTCAAAGGATAAAGGTAGTCAAGGTCCAGCCAGAAAAGAGCAGGACGCAGGATAAAATCAGAAAGATTATTTTCCGGTTTCTTAAGAAAAAATAAAGCAAAGATAAAATGTCATTTCAGGATATTAAAGGTCAAAGTAAAACAGTAGAAATTATCCAGGAGTGTATTCGGCGTAACCGGCTAGTAGGGGGTTATATTTTTGCCGGACAGGAAGCAGTAGGGAAAAAATTCTTTGCCCGGACCTTAGCCAAAGCGGTTAATTGTTTTAAGCTAACAGATGATTCCTGCGATAGTTGTCCTTCCTGCAAAAAAATAGATAAAAATGAGCATCCTGATCTACACCTGTTAGCCGATCCGCAGAGGTCAGCTATCAAAATAGAGCAGATCCGCCGTTTACAGAAAGATATCAGCTTGAGGCCTTATGAAGGTAAAAGGAAGGTATTCATAATCGATAATGCTGAAGATTTGACTCCTGAGGCAGCAAACGCACTTTTAAAAATATTAGAGGAGCCGCCGGCCAATAGTCTGATTATACTAATTAGTGCCAAGCCAAATTTATTATTCAAAACCATCATCTCGCGTTGCAAGATAATTAAGTTCACTAGTTTAAAAAGGTCGCAACTCCAGGAAATTCTAGCAGCTGATTACAGCCTGGATAATGAATTAGCGCATTTTCTGGCTTATTTCTCGGAAGGCTCTATCGGCAAGGCCCTGGCTTTAAAAGGGACCGATATATTGCGCTCAAAGAACCGTATTATTGATGAGTTCGTTATAGAGAAGAAGACCAGCGCCGATTATTCTTCGCTACAGAATAAAGAATACCTGCGCCAGAGCTTAAATATTTTAGCCGGTTGGTTCAGGGATATCTATTTGGTTAAGACCGGCATGCCGCATACTGAGCTGATTAACCTTGACCGTAAAGACGATTTGCTCAGGACAATGAGCAATTTTTCTTTTATTGATTTGGACGGGATATTAAATTTTATTTCGGATGCTTTGCTCTATCTGGAGCAGAATATTAATGTTAAACTGTTAATATCTAACTTAAGGATGGAATTATGGAAGGCATGATTGTGGTGAGGTTAAGAGATTCGGGGCAGACTTATTTTTATGATCCTTCGGGTTTGACTTTTAAAGAAGGTGACTATGTTATCATAGAGCACGACCGCGGCTTAGACTACGGCCAAATTATTTCTTCAAAGGATGCCAGCGTTGATACGCAGACCAAGGAGCCGCCTAAGAAAATTGTCCGCCTAGCCAGGGAGTCAGACCTTAAGCAGATCGAAGAAAATAGGTTAAAATCAAAAGAGGCGTTTAATACCTGCTTAAAAAAAATCGGAGAGCACAAGCTAGACATGAAACTGGTCAAAGCGGAGTACTCTTTTGACCGCAGTAAAATAATATTTTATTTTACAGCGGGAGGCCGGGTAGATTTCCGGAACTTGGTTAAAGACTTAGCGAAGATCTTTAAGGCCAGAATCGAGTTGCGCCAGATAGGCGTGCGCGATGAAGCCAGGTTATTCGGAGGATTCGGTTCTTGCGGCCGAGAGCTCTGTTGTGCCAGGTTTTTGAAAGACTTTGAACCAGTAACGATTAAAATGGCTAAGGAAGAAGGGTTGCCTTTAAACCCGCCAAAGATATCAGGATTATGCGGAAGGCTAATGTGCTGCCTTTCTTTCGAGTACGAAACGTATAAAATCTTGTCTAAAGGATTACCGCGGGAAGGAGAGCGTGTCCATACCCCCCAGGGTAAAGGTAAGGTTATAAGCGTGAATGTATTTAAGCGAACGGCTACTGTTGAGTTGGAAGACGGTGCGCAGACAGAGATAAGTTATAAATAAACATGGCTGATAAGTTCTATATTACTACGCCTTTATATTACGTCAATGCCTCTCCGCACATCGGGCATTCATATACCAATATCGCCGCTGATACCTTGGCGCGCCATATGCGTCAGGTATTAGGCGATCAAAAAGTTTGGTTCTTGACCGGCACTGATGAACACGGTCAAAAAATCCAGAAGGCAGCTACTGCCGAAGGCTTAGATCCGCAGGAATTTGCCGATAAAACTGTTTTACAATTTAAGGACCTCTGGAAGATATTGGCGATATCCTATAATGACTTCATCCGCACAACCGAAGAAAGGCATACCAAAACCGTCCAGAAAGTCTTAGATATACTTTATAGAAAAAAGGATATCTATGAAGGTAAATATGAAGGCCTTTATTGTACGCCTTGTGAAACTTTCTGGCTTGCCTCGCAGACAGGAGACGGGCTTTGCCCTGATTGTAAAAGGCCGCTAGAAAAAATTGCGGAAAAAAATTACTTCTTTAAGTTATCTAAGTATCAAAATTGGCTTATTGATCATCTAAATAAAAATCGTGATTTTATCAAGCCAGCCAGCCGCTATGAAGAAGTGCTCAGATTTCTGGAACTCAATAAACTTGAGGATTTATGTATTTCCCGTCCCAAAGAGCGCCTTAGCTGGGGAATAACTTTGCCGTTTAGTCTTGGCCATGTGACTTATGTTTGGTTTGATGCGCTTATAAATTACATCAGCGCAGTCGGCGAATTTGATCATCAAGACGAATATCATTCAGCATGGTGGCCGGCTGATCTACATCTGATTGGGAAAGATATTTTAAGGCAGCATGCGATTTATTGGCCGATTATGCTTAAGGCTTTGAGTATTGAATCCCCTAAGACAATTTTTGCCCATGGCTGGTGGATGATCGGAGAAGATAAGATGTCTAAGTCGCGCGGCAACGCGGTGAATCCTATTGATCTGGTGAATAGATTTGGAATTGATGCCTACAGATACTTTTTGTTGCGTGACGTACCTTTTGGGCTGGATGGTAATTTCTCCGAAGAGGCGGTGATCAAGAGAATAAATAGCGATTTGGCAAATGACCTGGGAAACCTTGTGTATAGGACGTTGACCATGGTTGAGAAATATTTTGGCCGGAAGGTCCCTGAAATAAGCGCCGCATTAACTTATAGCCAATACGCAGTCAGAATCAGGAAAGCGTTGGATAATTTCGGGGCAAACGTAGAAGCTGGTTTTTTAAATCTTAATTTTAGCGAATCCCTGGAAGAAATCTGGAAGCTTATAAACATCGCCAATAAATATATTGAAGACACCAAACCCTGGAATCTGCTTAAAGAGAATAAGATTGATCAGTTAAAGATATTTATAACGCTATTAATTGAAGTGATTAACAGGGTTGAGCATGCGATTTCGCCATTTATGCCCCAGACTGCAGCTGCTATAAGAGAGCAATCAGCTGGAACTGAGATTAAAAAGGGTCAGCCTTTATTTCCGCGCATCGATACTTTAAAAACCTAACACCCAATACCTAAAAATCTAACATCCATGTTAGTAGATACACACTGCCATTTAGATTTCCCCGCATTCGACCAAGATAGAGATGAAGTTATTAAGCGCGCCAAAGAACATGGCGTAGGTTATATCGTCAATATCGGTTCCAGCCTTTTGGGTTCGACCAAATCACTGGAATTATCCGCGGCCAATGCCTGTATTTATGCAACGGTAGGGATCCATCCTCACGAAGCAGATAGTTTTAATCAGGAGATGAGAATTGCGTTAGAGGGATTGGCTAAAAAAGAAAAAGTTGTAGCTATCGGCGAGATCGGGCTAGATTACTTCAGGAATTATTCTCAGGCCGAAAACCAGAGGAAGTTATTCTTATCTTTATTACAACTTGCCCGCGAATTAAACCTACCGGTAGTGGTACATAGCCGGCAGGCATCAGCTGATACCCTAAAGACGCTGAAGAAGGTTATGCCGGTTAAGGCAGTGCTGCATTGTTTTTCCGGGGACAATGATTTTTTGCAGGCCTGTCTTGACCTGGGATTTTCTGTTTCCTTTACCTGCAATCTTACTTATAACAAAGCGGAGGACTTAAGAAAAATGGCTAAATCAGTCCCCTTAGAAAAGCTGTTACTGGAAACCGATGCGCCGTTTCTATCTCCCGAGGGTTTTCGCGGGAAAAGGAATGAGCCTTTTCAGATCAAATTATTAGCTGAGTATATTGCCAGGATTAAAGGGGTTACCGAAGAGAAAGTTGCAGAAGTAACCACCGTTAATGCAAAAGGTTTCTTTGGATTCTCATGAGTCCCTCTGTCGCTATAGTCAGGTGTAATAATTATGACCCTGCGCAGGTTTTGGCAGCAATGAAAAGGGTAATGGATTTATCCGGCGGGATAAGCGCTTTTATCCGTCCGCAAAGCAAGGTCTTAGTCAAGCCGAATTTACTTATGGCTCAGCCGCCAGAGGCAGGCATTACTACTCATCCGGAGGTGGTAAGGGCGGTAGTGCAAATATTAAAGGAGATAGGCTGTGAGGTATTTATAGGAGACGGCCCGAGTGTTTGGGGGAGTAAGCCGGAAAATGTAGATGAAGTTTACGATAAAACCGGAATCAGGGCGCTCGCTCAGGAGGAGGGCGTTGATTTAGTTAAATTCACTAGGCATCGCTGGAGGGAAAAATTTCCCTTAACCACTTGGTTAGATGAGTGCGATTATCTTGTATCGATCCCTAAGTTTAAGACACACTGTTTTACAATTTTGACCGGAGCGATTAAAAACCTTTACGGCCTTGTCTCTGGCCCCTCTAAAACAGAATTACATAAAAAATATATTACCCCAGCTGATTTTGCTGGGATCATTACGGATATTTACGCGGTTGTCAGGCCGGCGCTTACTATCGTTGACGGTATAGTGGCAATGGAGGGGGATGGTCCGGGCACAGGAGGTAAGTTACGTAACAGCGGGGTGTTGATTGCTGGTAATGACTGCGTGGCAATAGACAGCATCCTGGCTTTAATTATGGGCCTTAAGCCAAATGATATATTAACTATCAAGGAGGCATCTGGGAGGAATCTGGGAGTGTCAGATATCGCCTCTATCCAGATCCATGGCGAAAAATTAGCAGCTCTGATAGGAAAACATTTTAAGTTACCAACGGGTTCTCTTAGTAGGATTATACCTAAAGCGATATTAGAGATAATCAAAAGGCTTATCCGTTCCCATCCCGAGATCAACTATAATAATTGCGCTGACTGTCGTATTTGTATTGAAGTCTGTCCGCAAGGTATTATTAAAGTAAAGGCAGGGAGGCCGGTGATTGATTACTCTGGCTGTACAAATTGTTTTTGCTGCCTGGAGTCCTGTCCTAATGCAGCGATAAAGATAAAAAAAAGTTTTTTAGCGAAACTCCTTGGCCTATAACAAGCTATAACAAGTCCGGGTCTTGTAACTTATTATGGGGGAATAAGATGAATATCCAAACGATAGAATGGCGTAATCAGAAAATAAAAATTATTGACCAGACGAAACTGCCTTTGAAATTAAAGTACATTTATATTAAGGATGTGAAATCACTTTGGCAAGCAATAAAAAAAATGCAGATTCGTGGCGCTCCGGCATTAGGGGCAGCTGCTGGTTGGGGGATATATTTGGGGATTAAAGACTCAAAGGCAAAACATTTTTCCGGATTCAGCCGCAAGTTAGACAGGCTAGCTAGATATCTGGCTTCTTCGCGGCCTACAGCGAGAAATCTTTTTTGGGGGATTGAGCGGATTTGTAGCGTAGCAATAAGAAATAAGCACAAATCCATACTTAAGATTAAACAATTAATTTTCCAGGAAGCAGAGAAGATCACCCAAGAAGATAAGGCAACCTGCCGGAGGATTGGTTATTACGGCTCAAAACTGATTAAGAGCGGGGATAGGATATTGACTATCTGTAATGCCGGTATATTTGCCACTATCGATTACGGGACTGCCTTAGGGGTAATTTATCGGGCAAAGGCAGAGGGGAAAAAGTTGCGAGTCTATGTCTGCGAAACCAGGCCGATTCTGCAGGGAGCGCGCCTGAGCGCCTGGGAATTAAAGAAAAACGGTATTGATGTTACTCTTATCTGCGATAATATGGCGGCTACTTTGATGAAGCAGGGTAAAATAGATAAGGTAATTACCGGAGCAGATCGGATTGCCACTAATGGGGATACTGTCAATAAAATCGGAACTTATAATTTAGCGGTTTTAAGCAATTTTCACCGCATACCTTTTTATGTTGCTGCCCCTAGCTCGACTTTTGACCTAAGTATCAAAACCGGAGCCCAGATCATTATCGAAGAGCGGCCATCTTCTGAGGTTACCGAATTATTTTTTAAAAAACCGATAGCCCCTAAGGACGTGCCGGTTTTTAATCCTGCTTTTGATCTAACCCCGCATAATCTGATTACAGCACTGATTACGGATAAAGGCATTATTAAGTCTCCTTATCGGAAAAATATTTCCGCAATATTAAAAAGATGAGAACGTTTATTGATAGTATCGGTGAATTCGGGTTGATCAAGAGATTCAGGGATCGTATTCAAAATGATCATTCAGTATTCAAGGGCTCAGGGGATGATTGCGCAGTCTTAAAATACACGCGCAATAAATATCATCTTTTTACCTGCGATATGCTGGTGGAAGGGGTTGATTTCCGGCAAGGGGAAAACCCTTATCTCATCGGCAGAAAGGCATTGGCGGTTTCCCTAAGCGATATCGCTGCCTGCGGCGGTATCCCGCGCCATTGCTTAGTATCATTGGCTATGCCTAAAAAAACAACTATCAAATCTGCCGATCAGCTTTTTAGGGGCATACAGCTTCTGGCCAGGGAGTGTAAAATAAATCTGGTAGGCGGCGACCTAGGTAGTGCCAGAGAGCTAACCATCGATATCAGTATGCTGGGGGAGGTTGAGAAAAAATATCTGGTTTTAAGAAGCGGGGCTAAGCCGAATGATCTAATCTTTGTCAGCGGATCGCTCGGCGGTTCTATCTTTGGTAAGCATCTTAAATTCCGCCCCAGAATTAAGGAAGCAAGATTTTTAGTGCGTAATTTTAAAATCAACTCGATGATTGATATTTCCGATGGCCTAGTTCAGGATTTAGGGCACATCTTGGAGGAAAGTAAAGTAGGGGCTGTTATTTATGAGGATCTAATTCCGATCAGCCGGCAGGCTCGGGGTTTAGCTGATGCGCTTTACATGGGCGAGGATTACGAGCTAATCTTTACTTTGCCTGCGAGAGAGGCAAAAAGGCTAATCGCAAATAAGCTATTTAATTTTAAGGCGATCGGAGAAATCAGTGCAGGCCGGAGTGGTTTAAGGCTAATAGATAACCGGGGAAGAGAAAAAAATATCCGGGGGAAAGGTTTTAGGCACTTTTAAGCTGATGAAGCTGATTTCTATATCCGCAGAAAAGACGATAAGCCTAGGCAGGTCAATCGCCAAAAGACTAAACCAAGGAGATATAATCTGTCTTTTTGGTGAGCTTGGCTCCGGAAAGACTGTTTTTGCCAAAGGGGTTGCCTGCGGGTTAAAGATACCGCAACAGCAAGTTATCAGTCCGACATTTGTGCTTATCCGGCAATATAATCAGGGTAGACTGCCGCTTTATCATTTCGACCTTTACCGTTTGGAATTACCTAAAGATATCCTGGTATTAGGATACGAGGAATACTTTTATGGACAGGGTGTCAGCATAATTGAGTGGCCAGAAAGGCTGGAGCAGCTGATACCTAAAGAGTATCTGAGGATAGATCTTAAAATAATCTCTTTTAATAAGAGGTTATTTAGGTTTAGCTGTCAGGGGAAACGTTATAAAGAACTTTTAGGAGAAATTAATGAAGATATTAGGCATTGATACCAGTACGAGATTCCTCTCTATAGGCCTTTGGGATAAAAATAAAATATACTCATTTAATTTAGAGCTTGGCCCCAAGCTTGCTAATCTGATTACTCCGACGATAGAAATGATTCTCGACGCCCTTAGCTGGAAAATAGGCGATATAGATTATTTTGCCTGCGGTTTAGGGCCGGGGTCTTTTACGGGTTTACGCGTAGGCTTGGCTACAATTAAGGGGTTAGCCTGGTCGATAGATAGGCCTATAGTCGGCATCTCTAGCCTGGATATCTTAGCCCGGAATGTCGGTGCATCTTCATCAACTATAGTTCCGGTCGTTGATGCTAAAAGGAGCCTCATTTATTGTTCTGCTTATAAAATTAACGGCAGCTACTTAAAACGGATCATGCCATACCAGCTTCTTACAAAGGATGAGCTTATCCGCAAGCTCAAAGGTAATGTTTTATTGTTAGGGGATGCCCTGGATCTGTATAAACAAGATTTATTAGATCAGGGAAAGAAAATTACTGTATTAGACCGGGATCTCTGGTATCCTCAGCCTCATAATATTATCCTGGCTGCTCTTCAGGAAATGAAAGTTAAAAAAATAACCAATTCTTTTGATATAGCGCCTATTTATCTTTACCCTAAGGAGTGCCAGATTAAAAATAGTTATCGGCCACCAGTTAACAGCTGATAGCCGAAAGCTGATGACTGAAGGCGGAAAGTAAAATATATGTTTAAGAAAAAGTATGTCGGTTATCGGCCGACTTGGGCGGAAGTAGATTTAGATAATTTGGCCTATAATTACCGCCAGATTAAAAAGGCCTTAGCGCCGAAGATTAAAATTATGGTAATAGTAAAGGCAGATGCCTACGGTCATGGTTTGGTTCCGGTCTCTAAAAAACTGGAAGCCTGCGGGGTGAATTATCTGGGGGTGGCCTCGATTGACGAGGGGATAAAATTAAGAGAAGCCAAGGTCAATACGCCTATTTTAGTATTGGGAATTATGCTCACAAACGATATCCTGCCCCTATTTAACTATAATCTTATTCCTACTGTTTGCACAGAGGAGTATGCTTTAGCTTTGAATAATCTGGCCAGACGATTAGGCAAGCCGATGAAGGTGCATATTAAAATTGATACAGGTATGTCCAGATTAGGAGTACTCAATAGAGATGCGTTGTCCTTTATCAGGAGAATACACTCCCTGAAGTTTATCCATATCGAGGGCATCTTTACCCATCTAGCCTGCGCTGATATCAACCGGGATTTTACTTTATATCAGATAAGATTGATGGATGATTTAATCTTTAAGCTGGCTAAGGCAGGGATTAAGATTCCTTTGGTTCATACTGCTAACAGCATAGGCACTACTAATTATAAAGAAAGTCATTTTAATCTGGTCAGGCCTGGTTTGATTATCTACGGCCTTTACCCTAAAGAAGGGATGGATATTAAACTCAAGCCGGTTTTAAGCCTGAAGACCATGGTGGTATATTTAAAAAGAGTGCCTAAGGGTCAAGGCATAAGTTACGGTCACACATATATCACTAAGAAAGATACCACTATTGTTAACTTACCTATAGGTTATGGTGACGGTTATCCCCGCAGCTTATCTAATCAGGCTGAAGTTTTAATCAGAGGAAAACGTTTTAAGATCAGCGGCAGGGTCTGCATGGACCAGGTTATGGTTGATGTAGGAGATAACCCTGTTAAAATCGCTGATGAAGTAGTTTTAATCGGCAGGCAGGGAAAAAATATGATCAGCGCTGAAGAATTAGCGGAAATTTCCGGAACTATCCCCTACGAAGTCGTATGTGGCCTTGGTAGCCGCATCCCCCGCATATATCAAGACCGGGTCTCGTAATCATTTATATTACAAATAGTTACAAGACCTGGCCTTGTATTAAGGCAGGCTATTGAGTAAGTATAGGCCAGTGGTAAGAGCGATGATATGGCTTAGAGAGACGGAAAGGCTCGGTATAAGGATTCCTGCTTTACCTAGCGCCAGGCCAATGGCATTCAGAACGTAATAAACAAATCCTACCATAATCGAAACCCCTAAAGAGGAAAGCCCGGTAGCGCGCTTTTTCATCATTAGCGAAAACGGTAATCCTAGAATAACGATAATTACGCTAGTCAGGGGCATTGTAAATCTTTGGTAAAGGTCAATTTTAAAATTCCTGATGGTTGTGGTAGCCCCGCTTTTAGATAATTTCCAGATATAATCATCAAGCTGCGCAATAGTCATGAAGTCCGGGCGCTGCCTTTGGCTGAGGAAATCTTCCGGAGTCTCCGGTATAGTCATTGTCTCTTCTTCAAGATAGTGCGGTTCATCTTTAATCTGTCCGCGCTTATCGAGGTTATAAGTGATGCTTTGATAAAATCTCCAGAGGCCGTTACGGTATATTCCTTTATTCGCCACTATCTTCTTGGTAAGATTCTGTTTTTCATCATGCTCTAAAATAGTTATCCCCTCCATGGTTTTGCTAAACGGAGTGAATCTGTTAATAAAGTAAAGACGATTGTTCAAGCCGTACATAGAAAGGTTATTAATTGTTTCGTATTCTTTCGCCTGGACTTTTTTGCTTCCCTTTTCCATTTCCTCTTTTATACTCTCGGTTAAAGAGAGGGATTGCGGCACGAATTTATCGTTTACAAAAAAGACGAAGATACTGATCAAGAATCCGAAGATAATAGCTACTTTAATAATTTGAAACAGACTTAATCCCGCAGAGCGCATGGCGATGATTTCGTTATTATGGTTGAGCCTGCCGAAAGTATAAAGCGTAGCCAATAGGCACACCACCGGAGCCACCTGTACGAAGATAATCGGTAGATATGAGATATAGTATCGGAATAAAAGACTGAGGCTTGCGCGGTGTTTGAGGATTTCATCCAGATGCGAAAATATATCGATGATAATATATAAGAAAAAGAAAGCCAAAAGACAGGAAAGAAAAATCGCCACTACTGATTTTAAAATATAACGGTCTAATATACGCATAGTCGGTAAGTAAGTGCCGCCCCGATTAGCCCAAGGATAATGTTCGGTATCCACATGGCTATTGCCGGGTTAAGGTATTCCCTTAAAGATAAAGCCTCAGAACCTAAGAGTAAAAGGTAGTATATACCAACGACGAGAAAGGCCAATCCGAAATTAATTGACTTTTCCCGCTTGCGCGTAATGATCGCCAAAGGCAATCCCAGCAGGATAAATACAAAACAGGAAAAGGCTAAAGAAATCTTTTCGTTAATTTCGGTAATCAGGGGGGTTGGATCAATCCCTTCTTTTTTTAGCTTAATTATTTCTTTGTTTAATTGATCGATCGTCATATCCTTGGGCTTCTTACTAATCTCTTCTTTATTTTGCATCTGGGCCAGGCTTAAGGACATAAAATAGGTCTTGAAATTAAGCTTATAAAAATTATTGGGATTATCCGGGTCAGGTTCGTCAGAGGTTCCATCAATAAGCTTGAGTTTAATCATATTCTTCTCGGGAATAGAGATAAATTCTCCTTGCCTGGCCACGATGATACGCGTCGGCCTATCTTGGCCTTGAGGTTCGTAGATACGTATATTACCCAATTTATTCTGGTCAATACGATAGATAAACAGGATATATTTTTCAAAGGAATTGATAAATACTCCCGGTTCAAGTGCGGCAGTAGGGTTTTTGATTCCTACCTCTATCAGGGTTTTTCTGGAGGCATAGTGAGCGTAAGGTATTACCCGGTCATTGAATACAACCAGGCCTAAGCTTAAAATTATCCCTATGGTCAGTATAGGCAGTATCAGGCTGAATAAGTTTATTCCGCTGGCCCTGATGGCGATAATTTCATTATCGCTGGACATCCTCCCCAAAGAAAGAAGCACCGCAGTAAGCGCAGAAATCGGCAAGGTATAGGTTAAAAGGTAGGGGATCATAAAGAGAAACAGCTTTACTACGCTAAGGATGTCTACCCCTTTGTTGATCACCATATTGGCGATCTTGATCAGGTTACCCATCACCATTACAAAGGTAAGTACACCCAGCGATAACAGGAGTAACCCCAGGAATTCTTTCACTAAATAGGTTCTCAGGATTTTCATATTTTTAGTTAGCGACAGTTAAAACAAATACGATATTCGCTCCCGCGGCCTTTAATACGGCTGCTGCTTCGGAAGAGGTTGCCCCAGTAGTCAGCACGTCATCGACGAGCAGGACATTTTTATTCTTTAAAATACTTGCTTTATTTATCGAGAAACTCCCGCGGACGTTTTCCAGGCGTTTATCCGGCTCAAGTTCCGTCTGCGTTTTGGTATAGCGGTTACGTATCAGGATATCAGGGCCTACTTCTTTCTTGAATTCTCCGGCGAGGTGCCTGCTTAAAATCTCCGCCTGATTATACTCTCTCTCCCTGAGTCTGGTTTTATGTAATGGTACGGGCACGATTAAGTCCAGCACTGATAAAGGGAGGTCGTATTCCCGGATAAATTCCGTCAGTAACCTGTTCAAGGTAAAGCCGAGGTAATCTTTATTGCCGTATTTAAATTCATGGATCAATATTTTAGTGATTCCTTCGTAGGTGCAGGGGCTGAAAGCGCGGTCAAAATGCGCTGGCCTCCTTAGGCAAAGCGGGCAGATATTTTTGGTTAGGTTTGTTTTGCTTAAATGTCTTCCGCAACTATGACAAAAAGGCGGCTGGTTTTTTTTAATCTTGGCCCAGCATTCCCTGCAGACCAGATTATCTATTGTCTCTGGCCCAAGCTTATTTTTACAGACCAGACAAACTTTAGGGTAAATAATATCAACCAGACCGTTGATTAGGTCGCCCAACATGCCCATATCATAACAATTAAATAAAGATTTGTCAAACCCTTACATCCGCCGGACCGGCAACTAAAACTTATCTAATTGACATAGACTGGTTTGAATAGTAAAATAAACCAAACGGAGTAAGCGATGATAAAAACACTAAAGGCTCAATTACATTCACTTCTTGAAAAAGAAGCCCTGAAAAAAGGGAAATTTGTTTTGTCTTCCGGAAAAACCAGCAATTATTATCTTGACGGCCGGGTTATAACTTTGACCCCCGAAGGGGCCTATCTTGTAGCGAATATTATACTTGAGCTTATCAAAAATGAGGGTATTGAGGCTTTAGGGGGGCCGACATTAGGGGCAGACCCTATTGTGGGAGCAGTAGCTGTCTTAAGCTATATGCAGAAAAAGCCGCTTAAGACATTTATCGTCAGGAAGGCGACAAAAGAACATGGTACGCAGCGGCAGATAGAAGGCCCTGAATTAAAGCCGGCTAGCAAGGTAATACTGGTTGATGATGTTGCTACTACCGGTAAGGCATTAATCGAGGCGAAATTTGCCCTGGATAAACTGGGGATAGTTGTTAATAAGGCAATTGTCATCGTAGATAGAGAAGAAGGCGCAGCCGAGAATTTAGCAAAAGTCGGATTGAAGTTAGAATCAATATTTAAAATCCAGGATTTCGGTTTTATCCCGCAAGGCCGGGGTGGTGTTTAGGGCAACAGAGGTTTGGGTGGACCTAAAAAAAATAGTTGTAGTAGGCGGTGGTCCTGCAGGTATGATGGCAGCGATTAGGGCTAGTCAGCTTAGGCAGGATGTGACGCTTATTGAAAAAAATCCTACCTTAGGCAAGAAGCTCATTCTCAGCGGCAAAGGCCGCTGTAATCTTACCAATACCTGCGATCTTGAAACGTTCTTAAAGAGATTCTCCGGTAACGGACAATTTTTAAGGGATGCCTTTAAAAAATTCTTTAATTCTGATCTGATTAATTTTTTTGAAGAGCGAGGTTTAAAACTTAAAGTAGAAAGGCAGCTAAGGGTTTTTCCTGCCGGTGATCAGGCAGCGAGTGTCCTTAAGGTACTCAAAGAAGAATTACGCAGAAATAGAGTTAGAGTTGTCTTTAAGGCTACAGCAAAAGATATCTCTATTTGCGGTAAGAAAGTAACGGCATTGTTATTGGAAGATTCGAGTGTTATCCCTGCGGATAAAATTATTTTAGCCAGTGGAGGCGTTTCTTATAGCTTTACCGGTTCAAAGGGGGAAGGTCTGGCTATCGCGCAGAGGTTAGGGCATAGTATTGTCAACCTTAGGCCTGGGTTAGTTCCGTTGGAAACTACGCCCAGCCATAAAGATCTGGAGGGTTTATCCCTTAAGAATATCCGCATTATTTTTAGCGATGGGCAGAGAAAGATAACTTCGGATATAGGGGAGATGTTATTTACCGGCTTCGGCATATCCGGGCCGCTGGTTTTATCTTTAAGCGGGGCTGTCGTGGATTGGTTAAACAGAAAGGGTAAGATCATCGCGCAGGTAGATTTAAAGCCTGGCTTGACAAGGGACCAGCTTAATGCCCGGCTTTTAAGAGAATTCAGCGTTCAGGGGAGAAGGGATTTAAAGAACGCATTAAAAAGTTTATTGCCAGGTAGGCTGGTTAATATTTTTATAAAGAATACGGGAATCCCGCCGGAAAAGAAAGTTAACCAGGTCAGCCAACAAGAACGCCAAAGGATAGTTGATTTGCTTAAAGGTTTTAATTTAGCTGTTACGAGGCCCAGGCCGATAGAGGAAGCGATGATTACCCGCGGTGGTGTTTCTTTAAAAGAAGTTAATCCGTGGACGATGGAATCGCGCTTAATTAAAGGATTATTTTTTGCCGGCGAAATACTTGATATTGACGCGGACACCGGTGGTTTTAATTTACAGGCGGCATTTTCAACAGGCTACCTAGCAGGGGATAATTAGGGACGGTTCTCAACTCAAAGGGAAGATGAGGAAGATATATTTAGCTTCTGATTCTAGAGCCAGGAGAGAGATTCTGAAGACTTTTGGCTTTAAATTTAAGGTAATGCCGAGCCGGATTAAGGAAAAAAGGGCAGCGGGTAGGCATGCTTATTCGACTCTGGTTAAAAAAAATGCTTTAAGTAAGGCCTGGATTGTCGCAGAGAGGGTAAAACAAGGGATTATTATTGCCGCTGATACGATTGTAGTGCAGGATCAAAGAATATTCGGCAAGCCGGAGAATTTAAAAGCCGCCAAGATAATGCTTAAGAAATTATCTCTTAAGCCGCAATGGCTTTATACGGGGGTGGCAGTAATCGACAAGGATAAAAGACGCACGCTTGTAGATTATGAGAAAACCAAGGTTTATATGGATAAATTAAGTGATCTGGAAATCGATAATTATTTTGCCCTTACCTCACCTTTAGATAAAGCAGGCAGTTTTGATATTCAGGGAAGGGGGGCGTTTTTTATCCGCAGGATTGAGGGATGTTTTTATAATGTTATCGGCCTTCCGCTCAGGAAATTATATTGTATGCTGAAAAAAATAGGCATCAATCCTCCCGTTTTAGTCAAGGGGCCATTGAATGGTATTATCCTATTTTATATTCTTATCTTTTCATTTTCCTTGGTTGGCTGCTCCACCGAATATAATTTAGCCACCAAAAAGCAGGAAACATTCTATTATTCTACAGACAAGGAAGTGCAGATGGGCAGGTCGATTGCCCGCGAGGTGGAAAAGGAGTATAAATTAGCCGAAGACCCATTGCTACAAAAGAGAGTGGAGGATATCGGAAAAAAGATTACCGCTGTCTGCGATAGAAAAGAAATTAATTATTACTTTAGGGTGCTGGATGACGAGGAGGTAAATGCGGTCTCGTTGCCCGGCGGGTATATTTATATAAATAAGGGATTAATTGAGAAGGTGGATAACGATGATCAGTTAGCCGGGGTCCTGGCCCATGAGGTAGGTCATATTGTTGCCCGGCATAGCATCAAGAAACTGCAGGCACTTAATAGTTATTCCGTACTGCGTTTGCTTACTGCAGTAGCTGTGCCTGATTCAGGGCAGGTAGGCAATGCCGCGGACCTGGCTTTTACCGAACTGATGATGGGGTATTCGCGCGAGGATGAGTTATTGGCCGATCAGTTAGCCAGCCGTTACGCCAAACTTGCCGGCTATGACCCGCGCGGCATGATTCAATTTTTGCTGAAACTACAGGAGATAAACCGGAGAAAGCCGCTTCAGCCAAAGAGTTATTATAAAACCCACCCTTATGTGCCGGATAGGATCAGGGTTGTCAAGCAGGAAATTGGTGAAAGCATCGATTTTACGGACTATATCAATATTGAAGAAACTAAGGGCCAATAAACAGCTCTTAATTATTGTCACGCTTTTGTTGCTAAGCGTTTTTTACCCCGGCGCTTACGCAGAGGATATCAATATGCAAAATCCCTTTGGCGTCTTAGAGTTTTTACATTGGAACCACCAGTGGAATAACTATAAGTACGCCACCAAAAACGAGCTGGAACAGGCAATCGGCTTGATGAAAGAAGCGGGTGTAGGCTGGGTGAGGATGGATTTTTTATGGGAGGATATCGAACCGCGTCAAGGGGAGTTTACATTTGAAAAATATGATTATCTGGTAGATATACTTACTAAAAATAACCTGCATATCCTGGGCCTCCTGAATTATTACGCCAGCTGGGCCTCGCCTTCGGGTAAATGGAATGATCCTGCACAGGATAACAGGCTTTTCGTAGAATATGCCTCGAGGGTAGTCAGCCGCTACAAGGATAGGATAAAATATTGGGAGGTCTGGAATGAACCTGATTCGTATGTTTATTGGGCCAAGCAGGACGGCTTAAAGAGTTACTCCATTTTATTAAAAGAAGTTTATATCGCCTTAAAGAAGATTGACCCCGATTGTCAAGTCTTAAACGGCGGCCTGGCTAATGGGCTATCCAGTATTAATCTTCTTTATGACCAGCGGGCCAATGATTATTTCGATATATTGAATATCCATTTTTTTGAATCGCCGTTAAATCCCGATGCCATTAAAGGAGTGGCTGCTTATCCTAAATTAGCTTATAAGGTAATGGCCAGAAACGGTGACGGCAAGAAGAAGATCTGGATTACCGAGATTGGCTGTCCGGGTGTTAAGAGGATGACAAAGGTAAATAACTGGTGGATGGGGAAAAATCCCACAGAACGCCAGCAGGCAGAATGGCTAAAGTCAGTTTATGGAGAGCTGCTTAAAGACAATAATGTAGAAAAGGTCTTTTGGGCGTTTTTCCGTGACTGTAAGGACCACTGGGATAACGGGATCGATTATTTCGGTTTAATACGCTGGGATTTTTCCAGGAAGCCCGCTTTTCTGGCTTTCCGGAAGTGCTTTGAAGATTGGAAAAAGTCTAGATAAAATTTTAGCGTAACCGTAGGAATTACGCGTCGGTTAGGCAAAAAGCTAAAGGTCAATCCGCATCTTGTATAAATATTAGGCAGATTATGCTTTTAGCCGGCATTTCTAGATTTATACATTCGCAACTGAAAAACCTCATCATCCATGACGAGAATGAACGAAGTTTGCTTGAGTATCAATCCTTCGATTACACTCAGGATTGATGGTGAACGTAGTTGAACCATCAACCATAACAGGTCTCGGCTTTTGGTTCGACAGGCTCACCATCCCTTAGAATGCATTCGACTACGCTTGAGCATTCGCCCTGAGTGAAATCGAAGGGCGAACCATCCTAAGCAGAGTCGAGGGATAAGCCGAGGTAGCCGTAGGTTGATTTTTTAAGCTGAAAAATAAAAAGCCCCATCCATATATATGGATGGGGCTTTTTTATGACAACTCTAAGCAAAATGCGGAAGGAGGGAGTTTTAATGAGCCCACAACTTATGGAAGGCATATCTTTACACTTAAAAACATAAGTTGTACGGGCGAATTAATCCCGCTGATTTTTAGCGGGAGCACCCTTAGCTGTGTTCAACTCTAAGCAAAATGCGGAAGGAGGGAGTTGAACCCTCATGGAGTTACCCCCACAGCGCCCTGAACGCTGCGTGTCTGCCATTCCACCACTTCCGCAATAGGGACGGTTCTTGACTCGTTCGGAAAGTGTCCCTTTTGTGGGGACAGTTTCGCTTTGACTTCAGAACCGTCCCTGATAAGTATAGCTTAGGCATGGAATTATGTCAAATATAAAAGAATGTCATGTTATTGCAAGGCAAAAATGTCCTGTTTACAATACAAAAGAATTGCAGCCAGATTTTTTTACTGCTATAATATGACGGTTAACACTCATTTAAGTATAAAGGAGAGAGATGTTTTTAACTTACTTTAAAATGACCAATTTAGCGGTTATCCAGATTTTTATTCTGGGCGCAATAGGCTATTTTCTGGTTAAAAAGAATATCTTAGGGCAGGATGGTTTGCAGGCATTGAGCCGGCTGTTGATCGAAGTAATCTTCCCGCTGTTTATCTTTTCTCAATTGATTCAGAATTTTAGTTTCGACCTTTATCCTGATTGGTGGATTTTTCCATTACTGAGCATTGCCATCACTATCGCCGGTTTACTCGCAGGAAGTATATTTTTGGGATTTGTCAGAGGCACTAAGCATAAGCTGCAATTTTTAAGCCTGGTCACTTTTCAGAATTCCGGATACCTGCCCTTGGCTTTGATAGCCGCGTTATTTGCCCAGAATAAGACCGATACCCTTTTTATCTATATCTTCCTTTTCCTATTGGGGTTTGATCTGATAGTCTGGTCATTCGGGGTTTATATGCTTACTTTTGTACGCACCAGGAAGTTTGAGTTAGGCAGTTTATTCAGCCCGCCGGTGATTGCTAATTTACTCAGCTTGTTTTTAATTTCTTTGGGATTAAATAAAATTATTCCCGGGTTTGTGCTTAAGCCATTGGGGTTGGTAGGCTCCTGTACTCTTCCTTTGGCTATGTTTGTAGTAGGGGGGAATATCGCTTCTTTACGGTTAAAGCATATTGATAAAAAGGCGATGTTTTTTGCTTTATTGGCAAAGCTGGTGATCTTGCCATTAGCCGGGTTCTGGTTGATTATTCAGTTTAAAGTCCCGGAGTTAATGGGGTTATTAATCCTGATGCAATTAGCTATGCCTCCGGCTACATCCTTATCAGTGATTATCCGGCATTATCAGAAAGAGGACCTGCTTATCAGCCAAGGAGTATTCTTCGGGCATATTTTGAGCCTGATAACTATTCCCGTATTTTTGAGTTTATATTTTGTGCTGGTTATGATACAATGAGTAAAATTATCGCCACTAATTCCAAGGCGCATAGAGACTACGTTGTTTTTGAAAGCGTTGAATGCGGGATAGAATTAAAGGGTAGCGAGGTAAAATCATTAAGAGCAGGCAGGATAAATCTCAAAGACAGTTTTGCGCGTATAGAGAAAGACGAGGTAATATTATACAATACGCATATAAGCCCTTATGAGCAGGCAAGTTACCTAAATGTTGAGCCGACCAGGCTCAGAAAACTACTTCTGCGTAAAAGCCAGATCCGTAAGTTAACTAGCCAGGTTTCCCAAAGAGGTTTTACTCTAGTCCCACTAAAGGCTTACTTTAATCAGCGTGGGTTTGTCAAGATTGAACTCGCTCTTTGTAAAGGAAAAAAGCTTTACGACGTCCGGGAGAATATTAAGCGCCGAGAATCTGATCTGGAAATGCGGCGGATATTGAAGAGTAGAAGAAAATTTAGGTAGCAGGACCTATTTACTAAGGTTAACAACTGGAAAATTGTCTAGGCTCTTCGCCTGTTACTGGATCATCGGCAGGCTCAGAGCCATTTTGCAAAAGGTTTTTATATAGCAAAATGGGGGTGAAAAGGGCTCGACTTAAGTAAGCCGGGTAAAAGCAGCATGTCGCGGAGGCGAGGTTAGCCGCGTTAACAATCCTTGCAAAATATAAACGCAAACAGACTAACGTCTGCTTCGGTATTACCGCTTAGGCTAGCAATGGTCCCGGCGGGCGTACCGACGTTCGCAGTCCTTCCTCACTAAACAGGAAGGCCTCAACTCAAGGCTCGTCTACGGTTTGAGATTGAGCGGTTAGTAGGCTGGCCCTGATAAGTTTGTCTTTGAAGATCAGGGCGAGATTTAAAAAGACTGCGCTTTATGAATCCTGCCTCGTGAGGAGTTATAAAGCCAAGTTTAAAATCCGAGGCTAAACATGTAGCGGCTTCTATTTGGTTACTTATGGACGGCGGTTCGATTCCGCCCACCTCCACCAAAAATTTACGACAAGTAAATTTTTGGTGGATACTTTTCGAGCGTTGTTTTGCGACAAGCAAAACAGCGAGAAAAGTATCTAATCAACACGACAAGGAAAAATTTGGTGGATCCTAAGCGAACGTAGCAACGCGACAAGCGTTGCAGTGAGCGCAGGATCTAAACGAAATTTACGACAAGTAAATTTTTGGTGGATACTTTTCGAGCGTTGTTTTGCGACAAGCAAAACAGCGAGAAAAGTATCTAATCAACACGACAAGGAAAAATTTGGGGCACTAAAGCGTACTTGCTCGCAAAAAGCTCGCAAGTATTTCGCTAAATGGAGCCCTATATAAAGTTTGGGTTCCGTGGCGGAATGCCCAAGCGGCCTCAGCCGCGGGGCATAAAAGATTTTTGTGCTCAAGCGTAGTGCTTTAATTGTTTCCGACAAGTGAAAATTTGGCGAATTTTTTATTTTTAGGCTAAGGAGCTCATATTAAACCCAGTAAACGACTACGAAGCATATTTTTCTACGCTTATTTTTTAGCAGCGCTCAGTCTCTTATTAAACGGCTGCGTTACTGTACCGGTAAAAGAAAATATTATTGCCTGCAATATAAATGGAGTTCCTTATATTGCCCTAGTTCCCTTATGTAACTCCTGGAATATCAATTGGCAGTATGATACCTTTAGCAGGTTAGTGGTTATAAATAAAGACGGCCATAGAATAAACTTTATGTTAGGCGATTCCCTGGTGCTGGTTGATTCTAAGCCCCAATACTTAAAGCACCCGGTAGATCTTTATCAGGGAATGATAGTAGTGCCTCTTAAATTTAAAGAACAGGTCTTGGATGTTTTATTTTCCGTTAAGCCGACTACGGCTGGATTAAGGAAAGCCCCGCTTAATCTTAAAAAAATAGTTATCGATCCCGGCCATGGCGGTTATGACCCCGGTGCCGTAGGGAAATCAGGGTTAAGAGAAAAAGATATTAATCTTGATATTGCCAAGAGATTGAGTAATTTATTTCGCTCTGAAGGTGTTGAGGTAGTAATGGTTCGTTCCACAGATATGTTTGTCCCTCTTAGTAGTAGAGTAGAGATAGCCAACCGGGCCAAGGCAGATCTTTTTTTAAGTATCCATACTAATGCTAATCGGGTGAGAGGATTAAACGGTTTTGAGGTTTATTATATTTCTTCTACGGCGGATAATTCCCGGCGCGCAGTACAATCAGCGCAGAATGCGGCTTTAGATTTTGACAGCTCCTGTTTTGCCAGTAATTCACTAGATTTAAAGGCTACGCTCTGGGATATGGTTTATACTTATGACCGCGCTGAATCTATTAGGCTGGCGCGTTCTATATGTCAAAACATGGAACGCGGCCTGGAGGTAAAAATACTCGGAATCAAGGGGGCAGGGTTTTATGTTTTAAAAGGCGCACGCATGCCTGCGGTCTTAGTTGAGGTAGGTTTTCTTTCTAATAGCTCAGAAGAGCGCATGTTAAGGAATAGTTATTACCGCCAGAAGATAGCGGAAGGGATATTTGAAGGGGTGCGTAGTTACTCCCAGGAATTTGTTTTTAGAGGGTTATAGACAAAATGAAACCGATTGGTATATTTGATTCAGGAGTAGGCGGGCTTACAGTAACCAGGGAGATCATCCGTCAGCTACCTTATGAGGATATCGTTTATTTTGGTGACACGGCACGCGTGCCTTACGGTATAAAATCCAAAGAAACAGTAATTCGTTTTTCAATTGAAAATATCCTATTCCTACTTAAGCAGGATGTTAAGCTGATCTGTGTTGCCTGTAATACTGCCTCTAGCGTGGCGTTGCCGGTAATGAAGCACCATTTTAAGGTACCGATCGTAGGTGTGATTACGTCGGGGGTAAGGGAAGCGGTTTACGCCAGTCAGAATAAACGTATCGGGGTGATCGGGACCAAGGGGACAATTAAAAGCCGCACTTATGAAAACGAGATAAAGCATCTTGATAGCAGCGTTAAGGTTTTTACCATGGCCTGCCCGTTATTTGTGCCTTTTGTGGAAGAAGGATGGCTAAGCGGCAAGGTAGTTTTAGAAGTAGCCAAGACTTATCTTATACCCTTTAAAAAATCGCGCGTGGATACGGTTATACTAGGTTGTACGCATTATCCTTTGCTTAAGCCGGTTATTCAAGAAGTCTTAGGTAAGGGCGTCACTTTGATTGATTCTGCGCAGCAAGTGGCTATTGAAGTAAAAAAGATTTTAGCTGCTGAAGGCCAGCTGAATTCTCCGCATAAAGCAAATCATCAATTTTATGTCAGCGATAATCCGGAGTGGTTCAGCGGTCTTGCCAAGAGGTTTCTGGGTAAGTCATTAAAAAATGTCCGTAAGGCTAGCCCTATTTAGAGGGGCTTAGGTAAGATTGATACGTTCGCGGCATACAAACCGCATCCTTAAAGGGTGCACTAAAGATACGCCGCTTAGTATCAATCCTAAATCGGAAGCGAAAGACAGGATAAACTCAGGACTAAAGGCCAGAGAGTCAAAGGATTGATTCTTTAAGGAGCAGCTCTAATGTATACATTAAAAGTAGAATTAAACTTTAGCGCAGCGCATAACCTGAGGGGTTACAAAGGTAAGTGCGAAGAATTGCATGGTCACAACTGGAGGGTGGTGGTTAAAGTCACTCAAGACAAATTAGACAAGGCAGGGATGGTTATGGATTTCGCTGACCTCAAGAAGGGATTGAATCGGGTTCTGGATAAACTCGACCATAAATATTTGAATAGCCTGGCTTATTTTAAGAGAGTGAACCCTACTTCGGAGAATATAGCCAAGTACATTTACGATTCCTTAGAGAGCAGTGTAAAAGGCTTAAAATCCATAACGGTTTGGGAGAATAGTTCTAGTTCTGCCACCTACCAAAAATGAAGAAGGCAATTGTTCTTTTATCCGGTGGTTTAGATTCAGCCACTACCTTATACATTGCCAAGAAACAGGGTTACCGTTGTTTCTGCCTGGTTTTTGATTACGGCCAGCGCCAACGCAAAGAAATTAATGCTGCCAAAAAAATAGCCCGGGCAGCAGATTCTAAATTACAAATAATTAAAATCAGCCTGCCCTGGAATGGCTCAAGCTTACTGGATAAAGAGATTAAAATTCCCAGGCACCATAAAGTTGAAACAAGGCAAGGTGTTAATTCCATTCCTTCGACGTACGTGGCGGCAAGAAATATTATTTTTTTAAGTTTTGCTCTTTCTTACGCTGAAATAGTCAAGGCAGTGGCGATATTTATCGGAGCGCATATACAGGATTATAGCGGTTATCCGGATTGCCGGCCGGAGTTTTATCGCGCCTTTCAAGAAGTAATATCCAAAGGTACAAAAAGCGGAGCAGAAAAAAGAAGAATTGATATCAAGACGCCTCTGATTAAAGAAAAAAAATCGGAAATTATCCGTCAGGCGCTGGAATTAGGTGTTCCTTTGTATTTGACTTGCTCCTGTTATAATGGTACAAAGGTCCCTTGCGGCGTCTGCGATAGTTGTTATTATCGCAGAAAAGGATTCAGCGAGCTGGGGATTGAAGATCCGGCATTGGAGAACTAATAAAGTGAAAGGTAGAATCTCGGAAGTTTTCGAAAGCATTCAAGGAGAGGGTATATATCTGGGGGAGAGGCAGCTTTTTGTGCGTTTCTTCGGATGCAACTTAAAATGCAGATATTGCGATACACGAATGGATAATTTTGTAGAGTATGAGCCCGAGGATCTACTTAAGGAATTAAAGAAATACGGAAATGGTTTTCATTCAGTTTCTTTTACAGGAGGAGAGCCGCTCTTGCAGAAAGATTTTTTAAAAGAGGCATTAAGGTTAATCCGGGAAAGCGGATTCCGGAATTATCTGGAGACTAACGGCACTTTGTCTGAGTCTCTTAGTGAGATAATCGATTATCTGGATTTTGTGGCTATGGACTTGAAACTTCCCAGCTCTACCGGCTTGAGCGATTTTTGGGATACGCACCGTCGATTCCTGCAGATTGCTTCTCAGAAAGAGGTATTTTTAAAAGCCGTTATCTGCCGGGATACCAAGGAGGAGGACTTAAGGGCGGCGTTGAGGTTTATACAAGATAATAATAAATCAGTAGTTTTAGTCTTGCAGCCTAACAGCCATGAGGACGACAATTGCCTGAAAGAGAAGATCGAGGGATTTCGGAATATCTGTTTAGATGAAAAAGTCTCTACCTGCATCATACCACAGGTGCATAAAGTAATAAATATAAAATAAGATGAAAAAAAATTCTGCTTATGAAGGTTTACAAAAGAATATTCGTAGCTTGAAGACCCCCGTAATCGAGGTCTGGGAAAACCAATACCAAGATAAATTGTATACAATTTATCTTGAGATCCCGGAATTTACCTGTATTTGTCCTAAGACCGGCCTGCCGGATTTCGCAGTGATCAAGATCGAGTATTCTCCTGCAAAATACTGTGTAGAGCTGAAATCCCTGAAAATGTACACTATATTTTTCCGGAATATAGGCATATTCCACGAGCACTTAGTGAATAAAATGCTGGGAGATTTTGTTAAGGCAACCAAGCCGCGCTGGGTTAAGATTGTGGCAGAATTTAATCCCCGGGGAGGGATTAAAACTACAGTAACGCGCGAATATCGAGACCGGGTCTTGTAACTTATTATGTGGCTTAAGATTACAAGGCCCGGACTTAAAAGATGAAAAAAATAACGGCAGCCAAAATAAAAAAATTAGTTGCTGATTTATGCCTGGAGGCTAATTTTGTCTTAAGGAGCGATGTTTTAACCAAGCTAAAAGCAGCCCTTATTAAAGAAACTAATAAAAGGGCCAAGGATATATTAAAGGCGATTATCGATAATGCGCGGATTGCCAGGATTGATAAATTAGCGATTTGTCAGGACACGGGACTGCCGGTAGTCTTTGTAGAATTGGGCCAGGGCTTAAAAGTAGTCGGCGATTTGAAATCAGCGATTAATCAAGGGGTGGAGGCAGGATATAAAAAAGGGCATCTGAGAAATTCAGTAGTTTATGATCCGTTAAAGAGGGAGGGTGTTGGGCATTCTCCGGTAATTATCCATATAGATATCGTAAAGGGAAATAGATTGAAGATTGCATTACTACCTAAGGGTTTCGGCTGTGAAAATAAAACTCAGCTTAAAATGTTTAACCCTACGGTCGAAGTTTCCGAGATTAAAAGTTTTGTTATTGATACTGTAAAATCCGCCGGCCCGGATGCCTGTCCACCCTACATTATAGGAGTGGGGATCGGGGGGACAGCAGATTATGCTTGTTTATTAGCGAAAAAAGCGCTTTTAAGGCCGCTTAGGCATTACAGATTACCTGCCTGCCGGCAGGCAGGCACATTACGCATTACACATTACACAAAACTTGAGAGGCAGTTGCTGAATGAGATCAATAAATTAAATATCGGGCCAATGGGCTTAGGCGGTAAATCCACAGCTTTAGCAGTTAATATAGAAACTTACCCTACGCATATTTCCGGCCTGCCGGTTGCGGTTAATATCAGTTGTCATGCCTTGAGAAGCGCTGTTAAATCACTGTAAATTTAAAACTGATTTATCTAAAATGAAAAAAATGAAATTTCCAGTAGAAAGTAATCTGTTTAATAAACTCAGGGCCGGAGAGGAATTGTTGTTTAGCGGAGTTATTTATACTGCCCGCGACCAGGCGCATAAAAGATTAGCGGAGTGTTTAAATAAAGGCAGGAAGTTGCCGGTTGATTTAAAGGGCCAGATCATTTATTATTGCGGCCCGACAAATATAGCTCGAGGTAGGTCTTTTCACCCAATCGGTTCTTGCGGGCCGACTACCAGCTCCAGGATGGATGCCTTTACTCCTATATTACTGCGTTCAGGGATAAAAGTGATAATCGGTAAAGGCAACCGTTCAGAAGAAGTAAGGCGGGCGATAAAAAGATATAAGGGAGTATATTTTTTGACTTATGCCGGCTGCGGGGCTTTACTTGCTAAGAAAGTAACCTCCGCTAAACCGGTTGCTTATCGCGATCTTAAAGCAGAGGCGATTTATAAATTGGAAGTGAAGGATTTCCCTCTAATCGTAGCAATTGATAGTTTGGGAAATAATATTTATAAGGGAGCAAGCACCTAAATAAAATCAACCTACGACTACCTCGGCTTATCCCACGACTCTGCTCGGGATGGTTCGAGGGATGGTGAGCCTGTCGAACCAAAAGCTGAGGTCTGTTATGGTTGATACTCAAGCCCATTCGACTTCGCTCAGGGCTCAATCCTGAGGGTAATCGAAGGACTGAGTAAACTTCGTTCATCCTCGCCATGAATGACGAGGTTTTCCTGTTGCGAATGTATAAATTTAGCGCCTGCCTACCAGCAGGCAGGAAGTCCTCCGAAGACAAACTATTATTTTGCTTATGGAGGCATAGGAGGAGAGTATCTATGATTAGGCAGGATGGTAGAGACCAGGATAAGATAAGAAAAGTTCAGATTTCCCGTAATTACCTTAAATTTGCCGAAGGCTCATGTTTAATCGAGTTAGGAAATACTAAAGTTATTTGCTCGGCTTCTATTGAGGAATCCGTTCCGCCGTTTTTAAAAGGCACAGGTACCGGTTGGGTCACTGCGGAATACGGTATGCTCCCGCGCTCCTGCGCAACGCGTATACCCAGAGGTAAGGATTCCGGACGCACCTTTGAAATACAGCGTTTGGTCGGAAGGTCATTACGGGCAGTTACGGATATGAAGCCGCTGGGTGAGCGCACGATCTGGATTGATTGCGATGTTATTCAGGGTGACGGAGGCACCCGTACCGCCTCGATTACCGGCAGCTTTATTGCGCTCTGCGATGCCTTAAATAAATTAAAGAAAAACGGGTTGATAAGCAAGATTCCCATTAGGGATTTTGTAGCAGCTACCAGCGTAGGTATACTCAACGGCAAAGCGCTTTTAGATTTAGCCTATAGCGAAGATTCCAAAGCAGATGTAGATATGAATATTGTGATGACCTCGAGCGGTGAATTTATCGAAATACAGGGCACTGCGGAAAGAAAGACTTTCAGCAAGGATGAGATGGATCAACTTCTTGGACTTGCCCGTAAAGGCATATTGGAGTTAATCGATATTCAGAAGAGTTACCTAAAAGATATTCTATGAATCCTGAATTAATCGTCGCTACCAGAAACCAAAAAAAATTAGAAGAGATAAAAGAAATCCTACGTAGTTGTAAATTGGATATATCGTCTTTAGCCGACTATCCGCAGGCTCCGCGCATTATTGAAAACGGCAGGACATTCCGGGAGAACGCTGCCAAAAAAGCCCTAAAGTCCGGCCGCTTCACGCAAAAATTCGCCCTGGGGGAGGATTCAGGATTAGAGGTAGACGCTTTAGGAGGTAAACCGGGTATATTTTCTTCCCGGTTTTCAGGCAGGGATAAGAGTGACCTCAAAAATAACCTTAAGCTCCTGAAACTTTTAGGCAATCTGCCATTGAGCAAGAGAAAAGCCCATTATACCTGCGCAGTGGCTTTAGCTGATAAGGACGGGTTGGTAGGGATTACAGAAGGCAGATGCAGCGGCCTTATCGGTTTTGCGCTTAAAGGAAAATTCGGCTTTGGTTACGATCCTTTATTCATTATACTTAAATATAAAAAGACTTTTGCTCAACTCGGGCCGCGCATTAAGCACAAAATGAGCCATCGTTACTACGCCTTAAAAAAAGCTAAGAAAATAATCGAGAAATATATTGAGAAGCAAAAGTGTAGTTGATATAATTAAATACAAATATGGGTAGGTACCAAAAGGCTTCGTGATAGCAGTTGGTACCGTTTTTGATAGGTGTTTCGCCTTATAGATGAAAATAGTAAGGCTCAACACCGAATTTTCTTATATTTTAATACTATAGAAAATTCGGGGCGTGGCTCAGTTTGGCTAGAGCGCTTGCTTT